>OWJF01000458.1_pt1 | contig 20798 bp, 10 predicted proteins | sample 1732941 | NCBI WGS metagenome assembly OWJF01 (sample SAMN05065770, study PRJEB22554) | human gut metagenome | biome: ENVO:2100002; feature: ENVO:00000062; material: ENVO:00002003 | host: Homo sapiens | place: USA
CAATACTATAGGTAAAAAATGCGCAGGATTTTAAAGCGATTTTGAACACCCTACCCATTGGGGCGGAGCGTTCTGCAATTGGATGATTTCTCCGCAGGAAGAACTGTTCTCAAAGATAGGAACGGCATTCATCCGTGAGTGGGAGAAGGAGTTCGGTAAGAATGATTATTATCTGGTGGACAGCTTTAATGAAATGGATATTCCTTTCCCAGCCAAGGGTTCGAAAGAGCGTTATGAGCTGCTTGCCTCTTATGGCGACAAGGTTTATCAGTCAATCCGTCATGGCAATCCAGATGCTGTATGGACTATGCAAGGCTGGATGTTTGGCTATCAGCGTCATATCTGGGATTATGAAACGTTAGGAGCTTTGGTTTCCAAAGTGCCTGACGACAAGATGCTTCTGTTGGATTTGGCAGTAGACTACAACAAGCATTTCTGGCATTCGGAAGTGAATTGGGAGTATTATAAAGGTTTCTATAATAAGCCTTGGGTGTATAGCGTCATCCCTAATATGGGAGGTAAGACGGGTTTGACAGGTATTCTTGAATTCTATGCCAACGGCCATCTTGAAGCGTTGTCTTCTCCAAATAAAGGTCGTTTGCTGGCACATGGAATGGCTCCTGAAGGTATAGAAAATAATGAAGTCATCTATGAACTGTTGTCTGATGCCGGATGGTCGGACAAAGAGATTGATATACATGAATGGTTGAAAGATTATTCTTCCAACCGTTATGGCAGCTATCCGACGGCTGTTCGCCGATGCTGGGATTTGCTGTTGGAGTCGGTCTATGGAACGTTTACCGACCATCCTCGTTACAACTGGCAGTTCCGTCCCGGTACGGTACGCAATGGCTCAATCAATATAAACCCTTCGTTCTTTAAGGCAATAGAATCTTTTGTGGAAGTAAGCGGTCAGATGAAGGACAGTCCGCTTTATTTGGCGGATTTGGCAGAGTTGACAGCTCTCTACTTAGGTGGTAAGGCTGAGCTTTTGGTGAAGGCTATAGATTGGCAATATGAGATAGGCGATACGCTACGGGCTGCTAAATTCGAGAAGGACTTTGAACACATTATGTTGGGTATGGATGCCTTGCTAAGCACTCACCCCACATTGCGCTTGGAGCGTTGGATTGAATTTGCCCATAAACAGGCTGTGACTCCCGAACAACGCAGACAGTATGAGAGAAATGCAAAACGTATCGTCACAATTTGGGGCCCTCCGGTAGACGACTACTCTGCAAGAGTATGGTCGGGTCTGATTCGCGACTATTATCTGCCACGTTGGAAACACTATTTTGCAAGTAGAAAGAAGGGAGTTGGCTTCGACTTTGCTGCATGGGAAAAGAATTGGGTAGAGTCGGAGGGTTGTTCTTCGCAGACTCCTCCTGCCGATGTGGTAAACACAGCTCGTTCGTTGATGGATTATGCAGCATTCATAACACCTTCCCTAATCCCCAATGGCAAGAAAGGTCAGTTGGGTTTGTGGACCGTTGCTCCTGAAAAGGTAGAATCTGTATCATTCCAGGTTCCGGCAAATATGCTTGACAAACTGTCAGCCATTCAGATTGAAAAGAAAGGTGGAAAAGGTACGGTCGTTTGTTCCATGTTGAAACTGGTTGCTGATGGAAAGGTGCTTATTGACGATGTTTTCGATAAAGTGCTGCATAACGATAATCTGAGAACCGTCTATAAGGTGACTTTACCAGACGATATTCGTGGTAACAATGGTGTAGAACTACAGCTACGAATTAAAAATACCGGCTCGGATACTGTATCAGGACAAGTTTCGCTTATCGGTGAATAGGGGCATGGTATTTTTGTCACATTTGCTATTTAAATTAAATATCGTATGATAAGAAGCTAAAGGAGTTATAGCTGTCGTAGGTAGCTATGACTCCTTTAGCTTAAGTAACATAAAATAGAAAGTATGAATAGATTTATTTTTAGTTTGTTTTTTCTGTGTCTAACTTGTAGGATGCATTGTTATGCTCAGCAAGAGCAAATCGATCTATCTGGATTATGGAGTTTTACTTTGGATTCCACAACATTCAAATCGGAAATCAAATTGCCTGGCTCAACAGATGAGGCTGGAATCGGAGTCAGACATGTGTCAGGAACGAAATTGTATACAGGTGATCCGGAAATATGGCAGTTAGCCCGAAAGCATGTATTTGTAGGAAAGGCATGGTATCAGAAAGAGGTCGAAATTCCAAGAGAATGGAAGGACAAGCAAATAACCATGTCTTTGGAACGTTGTATGTGGCAAACCCATTTGTGGATTAACGGACATTATGTGGGCGAAAAGCATAGTCTGTGTGCGCCTCATCAATATGATGTCAGTAAGTACTTGAATGTAGGCCATAACAGTATACGTCTTAGTATAGACAATTCGCCTTATGTTCATTTAGGATCGTGGAGTCATGGTTATTCGCCTGGCATGCAGACAATATGGAATGGAGCTATAGGCGAATTGGTTTTAGAGGCTAAAGACCAAATCTCTATGGGAAAAATACAGTGTTATCCTTCATTAAGAGAACGTAGCTTGCAAGTGAAAGGTAGTTTGGTTAACATTACTGGAAAAGCGAAAAAGGGAATACTGAAGTTCAACGTGTTAAATCCTGAAGGGCAAGTGGTAATGCGCAAGAAGGAACCAATTGTTTGTCATGGAGACAATATGGACTTTTCTGTTCTTTTGCAGACGGCAAACCCTTTACAAGCTTGGGATGAGTACGACCCTAATCTATATACGTTGGAAGTAGAGTATAAATTTGGTCACAACAAAGGAAAAGAAAAAGTTCGTTTCGGATTTCGGGAACTTGCCACAGACGGAGGAAAACTACTGTTAAATGGCAGGACGATATTCCTTCGTGGCGAACATGATGGCGGTAGCTTTCCATTGACAGGTTATCCGTCAATGAATAAGGAAGAATGGATCAAGATATTCCGTACGGGAAAAGAATACGGTATGAATCATTGGCGTTTTCATTCCTGGTGTCCGCCAAAGGCTGCTTTTGAGGCTGCTGATGAGATTGGAATATATTTGCAGCCTGAACTGACGTTGTTTTCCCAAGATTGGGAACATACTTTAGTTGGTCAGGATGCATCTCGCGATAAATTCCTTTTTTCCGAACTACAGCAATTGCTGGATACATATGGCAATCACCCTTCATTCCTGCTGATGTGTATGGGAAATGAATTGAGAGGAAATGATTCTATCTTGAATGAATGGGTGGAATATGGCAAAAAATATGACAGTCGGCATTTGTATGCAAGTAGCACCAATCTTGAAGCTATGGGTAAATACTTGCCTCTTAATGGAGATCAGTATCAGGTAGCTCATGGGGCCAAGGTCAACGGGCAGAGATTTGAACGTAGAATGGGAGGCTATTTCAATACAGAAATACCAAATACAATGAATAATTATGCCCACACATTAGTTTCTCCTTACAATAGATGTCCTGTTATTACCCATGAGCTTGGACAGTGGGAGGTGTATCCGGATTTCTCGGAGATAGCCAAATATACTGGAGTGCTGTCTCCAAGAAATATGGAAATATTCAAAAGTATCCTTGAGCAGAAAGGGATGGGTGATATGGCAGCCGACTTTCTGAACGCCTCAGGTAAGCTGGTCACCTTATTATATAAAGAAGAAATCGAACGAGTGTTGCGCACTCCAGGAATGTCAGGTTTCCAGCTTCTCGATTTGCGTGATTATCAAGCTCAGGGAAGTGCGTTGGTTGGATTGTTAAATGCTTTCTGGGAGAGCAAGGAACTTGTCACGCCTGAGGAGTTTCGTCAGTCATGTAATGATATTACGCTACTATTGAAAATGCCTAAACGAACATGGACTAACAACGAGGAGTTTACTGGCGAGGTTGTCATACCCAATTACAGCAAACAAGACTTGAAGGATATTCATGTGCAATGTGAGGTGTTGTGTGACAACCAGTTGGTGCATCGTGAGACTCTGTGCAAACGAATGCTCCCACAAGGACAAGTGTCTTCTTGTGGGCAAATAACTATGCCTTTGGATAAAATAGCAAAAGCCTCAAAACTGCTTGTTAAATTGAATGTGCCATCTTTAGGAATAAGCAACGAGTATGACGTATGGGTATATCCTGAAAAGGTTGATGATAAAAATGGAAATGTAATCATTGCGAGAAAAGCAACTGCAGCGTTGTTGAAAGAAATAGAAAACGGTGCGTCTGTATTGCTGGTTCCTGATAGCGTGTGTGATGTTGAACGTATGACGTTCGCCACTCCTTTTTGGTCAACGATATTGTTTGACTATCAGCCTAAGACAATGGGATTGCTGTGTAATCCAAAACACCCTATCTTCAAAGATTTTCCTACAGATGGGTATACTAATTGGCAATGGTGGGAATTGGTTTCGTCTGCATTGGTTGCAAGAATCAACAAAACTCCATCTTCATACAGACCCATATTGCAGGCAATTGACCATCCTGTGCGTAATGACAAACTTGGTGCAATTATGGAGACTCGTATAGGAAAGGGGAAACTGCTGGTCTGCATGTTGGACATTCTTTCTGCGCCAGAGAAACGTGTTGTGGCTCGTCAGCTAAAGCATAGTATTCTGAGTTATATGAATTCGTCTGATTTTCAGCCTGAAGTAGTTTCGGGATTGAAAGAACTGTTCTTCAACGGAAGTAGAAAGAATGACATCTATAAGTCAATTCATGTTACGGAAGGAAACGTAGAATATCCCCTAGCACATATGTTCGACGGCTCCGCCAAAACATATTGTGTGCTACCAGAAGGTGTAGGAAAGGTCATTGTTGAGATGGAATTGACATCGGCAAGATATATAACAGGTATTAAGCTACCATTTGCAGCAGAAGGTATCAATAATCTTAATGTTTATGTGACAAACCAAAAGAACGACAAAACCGCTCCGATTATTACGGGAAAAGGTGATAAGGTAGAATATCAAGCCAAAACTTGGGACAATGGCTTTACAATTCAAAAGGGCAAGAAAGGTAAATTTGTCTATATAGAGATAGACAAACCTACTGCAATAGGTAGTCGTCTTTATGAATTGGAATTGCTATTTGGCGATTGAAGTGGAAGGGGTGCAAAACTCCAATAAGCAAAGATGGTCTTTTGCCGGACTGCAAGCGTGTATTGAAACGGTCGTATCATGGTTTGATACGACCGTTTTGTGCTTTGGTTACAATTATTAGTTGCTATTCGCTTTCTTCTTGCATGAAAAATCTCTAATGACCGGTTGGGGTTAAGGATGAGATTTATTGATTCAGCAGTTGTTGTATAGCGGCATTCGACTGCGCTTTCTTTCCCTTAGTCGCGTCGGGCATAAACAATGCGTCCAATTTGTGCATAGGGATAGTCGTTGCAGGCTTGAAATCTTCCGAATGCAGATACTCCGTTATGGAGCGGAGCAGCTGCTTTGTTGCCGGACGCTCGCTCATCTTTTTCGAGACATCAAGATTCAGGAAGAACAGTTTTCCTTTTCCTACCTGCGCCTCAAAGGCTATTCCCAATTTGCGGTTGTACTCATAAGTGTCTACGCTCTGAATGATAGGAGTCAATTCCGCCAACTCGGTCATATCGACAGCACCTGCATTGTTCAGAATGTCCCACCATTGCCAGTCGGCATAATAGGAAGTGGGGAAATCGCGGAAAACCGGATGCTGGTTGTGTATGCTCGTTCCAACTATCATCGGGTCCCAGTTAAACATTATCGGATTCCAGAAATGACTGGCAAATATTGTTTTTCTGCCAAGAATGTTTTCTGGTACGTAACATACGGTTTCTCCCTTTTCCAACAGTGCTTTGGCTTCTCTCCAGTTTCGCGTCAGTTTCAGGTTCTTCATCGGGTCTCCTGCTGTCGGATATACCCAAATGTCCCATTCGTTCCGGATATGTCCGGCTATCTCTGCCCGGAATGTATATTTGCCTGCTTTGCGGATGGCTGACAAGGGGACATTCACTTCGCCCAATGAATCCACCTGACCGACCTTTAAGGTGGCATGAGCCAGCTTTCCTTTGGCTATCACCCGTCCTTCTTCATCTGTCAGTTGCCAGTTCATCTTTCCCGACTTCAAGTCCTTATCGCCAAACTGGTAGATAGCCATACGTGGCCTGAAGGTTTCCTTTTCGGTGTAGATTCGTTTGGAGAAACGGGCCAGCAGGACTACGGGAGCGCAAGACTCACGGAATTTCTCGGGAGACACCAGACCTTTGCTCTCCCAGAAAGCATCCAATATACCTACAAAGGCACTTCCCTGACCAGGGAAATCGGACAAACCCAACAATTGGAAACCTCCCGATTTGGATGTTCGCAACAACGACTCGTTCACCTCTTTATATTGCAATACCGTATGGGCACCAGTAGCCTGTAAGAACTCATCTGCTTGGTGAAGCATTCCGTTCTTTGTCAGACGTTCCTGAAAAACCTTGAAGTTGCGTGGTTCCAATACACCGGTATATTTCTTTATCTCTTTGAAATTAGGATACATACACCGCTGTCCAGTTTCATGGGCAATGACGGGCACATCTATATCAGAAGTTTGGTTCTTGTCCCAATCCGTGCTCGGTATTCCTTCGTATACGGTTATTCCACCCTTCTCGGTGACATGTGAAGTGTAATACTGGTCGGCTTTGACATGCGTTCTTGCCGTAGATGCGGAATACAGGTGACGGTTGTCATAAGCCTGTCCTTTCTTGATTAAGTCTTCCAACACCGCAAAATCGCCTTCGTTCTCGTTTCCATTACAGAACAACAGGAAGGAGGGATGATTGCCGTATTCCTTCAGTATAGCATACATCTCACGCTCAAAGAAGTCTCTGCGGGCAGGATACTTGCCTACGTCCTTAATCCACATCGGAAGCTCAACTTGCAGATACATGCCCAATTCATCGGCTACAGTAAATGCTGCTTCGGGAGGACACCAGGAATGAAAGCGTATATGGTTAAAGCCATACTCTTTGACTGTTGTCATTATGCGTCGCCAATCCTTGGGGTTGGTAGAGGGATAGCCTGTCAATGGGAATACTGCACAATCCAACACACCGCGCAAGTGAATGTCGCGGTTGTTCAATCGGATATGGTGCTTTCCTTGTTCTACCTTACGCATTCCGAAACGAAGACTTCTGCTGTCTTCCTCGCCTTCAGACGACAAAGAGACATCCAATGTATATAAGGCAGGAGAAAACTCATCCCATAGGGCTATTGTTTTTCCCAAAGACAAGGTTTGTTCCATCTTGCCGTCCTTGCCATGTAGTACGACAGGCGTAGTTGATTCAGCCACTTTCTTTCCTGTTTGGTCTTTAACGGTGAGCCTCAGATTGCCCTTGCCGTTCTCTTTGCCTCCTGTGTGGAAAGCCATGCGTACACGTACGTTCTTTGCCTGAATGTCTGGCTCCACTTGCACGTCAGTGAGATGGCAAGCCGGCTTGGCTTCCAGCTTCATTTCTCCTACTATGCCATTCCAGTTAGTCTGTGTATATTCGGTTGTTCCATGAGCCCATTGGTCCATAGGATATTTCAATCGGTTGTCCACGCATATAGTCAAGGTGTGCAATCCCGGGGACAGCTGTTCGGTCAAAACAAAACGGTTGGGTGTGGAAAGACGTTCATCGCATCCAGCAGGAACGCCATCCACATATACACTCGTCTCCCAATGGCAACGTTCCAGTGTCAGAATGATTTCTTTGCCTTGCCATGTGTCGGGTATTTCCACTTCCCGCTGATACCATGCCTGGCCGCAATACTCAAACTTTCGGCTCAACCTGTCTACATGAGCCACGATATTGGGAATACCTTTCCCGCTTTCGTCCATTGAGCCGGGAAGTACGATGTTTTCGGTCAGCTTGCTCAAATACAGTTCCGACCCTGGTGTCTTTCCAAATCCCATAGGGTCTAACTGGAAACGCCACAGTCCTGACAGCTCGATGGGCTTCTCCTGGGCAAAGCCTCCAATGAAGAAGCCTAATCCCATCAAAATGTTTATTATTTTTCGCATATTGTTTTTTTTAGTAACGAGAGTTATTGTCTATCCTACTATAGGTTTATGTATCTGCACCCCTTGGTGGTTGTTGTCAAGCCTATAGGCTTCGTCCAAATATGCTTGGGCAATGTTTGTATCCCCTAAACCTAAATGGCCTAACCCCATAAGGTAATTGCAATGTATGACATTCTTCTTGTCCATGTCGTCTTCCCATATTTGTATGTCGGGCAATGAGACAGCGAAATAATCCATCTTGAATTTGTCGAAGAGGTGTTTCTCGCCATAATCTATCAAGGTGTGGAATCGGCCTTTGGCCTCATCTGTACGTCCCAACTTGAGCAAGGCTAAGCCCTGATAGAAAATCTTATCCGGTTTCTGGTCATAGTAATACATGGCAGCGGCTGGCTGACGGTTGCCTTTGGTGGCGGCTTCCCAACAAGCTTCTGCTTCAGCAGTATGTCCCATAGCGTCAAGTATGCAGCCTTTGAAGTAGTTGAAGTCATTTTCTTGTGCGCCCTGTAGCTTTCCTTCGCCCAGGTGATGCGGATACACATAGCATTCGCTGACACGAGTCAGAGCCTCTTTGTATCGTGAGGCTTTAATATATCGCTTTGCCAGTTCGAGACGTGCCAACTGATATTGTGCCGTCACTTTGCCTTCGCCTCCTTCCCATGGATGAAATTTGCGTGCATCAATCCATCGTATGGCTTCGTCATACCGTCCCAGCTGATTCAGTAGGGTGGCGTATTCCAAATATAAATCGTCTCGTTGTTTTACTGTCTTTTTATGTCTACTCAAGAAATCGAAACGCTGCATATGGTCGTAGTTCATACGTTTGTGCAACTGGTCAAGCTCCATCAGCAAGCGAGCATCATTGCTGTCAAGCGCATAAGCCTTTTCCATCAAGTCTACAGCTTCTGTCTTTTTGCCCAGTTTGTTGAAATAAGCCAAAGCCAGATTGCGTAAAACTGTAGGGAACTTGTCATCTATTTGCACCGAAGTCTCCCAAGCTGTGATTGCCTCTGCATATTGACGTTTGTCATACCATATGTTGCCCAAGTAATACAGGGCTTTTGCAGCTTTCGGTTGATAGTGGATGACAGCCTGCAAGGCAAGGATAGCTTCGAAGTTGTTGGGGAAACATCCGTCGATGGGCGATGCTTCTGCCACTTGAATGGCTTGTATAGCCAATGTCTTCTCGCCTTTATGTAGTTGACACCATGCAAAATAGTAATGCAGCATCACTTTACTGTCCTTCACAGTCGAAATGCCAGTTTTTATTATCTGGAGAGCTTCATCCCATAAGCCTGCCGACATGTAGTCCGTAGCCAGTTCTTCATAGTTGTGAGCGTCTTGGCGCATGATTTTCTTGAAGGCTTCCATGACTTCAGTTTCTTGTGTCAATAGATACTTCTCATACATGCAACCGAAGTTGAATGCGTCCATCTGCAATGATTCTTCAGCCAAGTGCAAGGCTTCCTCTGCTTTTCCAGATAGGCGTAGGATGGAAGTTTTCAGCTGACGTCCGCGCATACTGTGCCAGTTGCGCAGTAGAGATTTTTCAATTTCATACAAGGCATTGTCCCAGTCTCTTCGGATGGCAGAAATCTGAGCCAGCGAGAAATATCCGGCATCTTGCCATGCACCGTTCCAACAGGCTTTGTAGAAAGCATCGTATGCTTCGTCGGTTTTCCCCTGATACTTCAGCGACAATCCCAGATTGTAGTATGACTCACCGTCGTATGGGTTCGGATTACGTTCTGTAAGCCGCTTGATAGCGTTGCGCAAATAAGGTTCAGCCTTAGCTGGCTGTCCTTTGCGTATAAGCCAGAGACCCATGGCGTTGTTGGAACGTACATCCAACGGGTCACGTCTCAAGGCTTCCTTATAATAATCTGTTGGAGAATAAGTAGCATGACGATACTGTTCCAAATGTAGTCCTGTCAGATACAACTGCTCAACAGTTGGCACATCCTTTGGGTCAAGGGCTGCCTTAGCAGAGTCGGGGATTTCTTTTACATCTTCTGGTTCGGGTTCCCAGTCCAATATCTTGTATCCTTTTTCATTGTATATACATACTTTCACCGCCTTCATGTCGCTAACAGGAACCAATTGCTCGAAGACTTCTTCAGGAGAAAGTGACGTGATGTGATGCCACACTTCGCTATCAGCCTGTTGTATGCTTATGTGTACACTCGAAAGTCGGCGTGTGGCGAACAATTTCAGCACCACCTTTCCGCCTGTCTCTTCCAGATTCATCAGCAAGTCGGAAGAAGCATTCTTGACTACTCCCAATTCTCGATAAGGCATGAAGTATTGGGTGAATGTCTTCTCTTCATAAGGTTGCAACCAAGTGAAGTCGGGCTGGTTGTCAGTATATACACCTGTCATCAATTCAATATACGGACCGTCTGCATCTGTCAGATTGCGGTCCCAAGCCTGACCAAAGTCTCCATTTCCCCATGTCCACTGCTTCTTCCCGGGAGAGATGTGGTGGTCAGCCACGTGCAGAACGCCGGCACGTGTGTCATTCTCGTATCCTCCGACGAAGTTGTACTTTGAGTTAACAGCCATATACGAAGTAGGTACAGGAATATTCTTGTATCGTGAGATGTCCACTCCTGCCGAATAATCCATTTTATAATAGGTTCCGGTGGCTATCGGATAACGGGAAACATCTCGTTTGCCATGATCGAATACTGCGTGTACATCGTCAGGGAAAACCGACTGATAATGCTCGTTTACGGCTACTGCCGGATTTGCCCACCAAAGGAATGTCTGAGGTATAGGTGTTGGGTTGCAGAGTCTTCCTTGAATCTCCAGAACAGCCCGTCCCGGACGTAGGATGAACCCTGCCATTCCTTTTTGATGGAACATACGCTCACGCTCATTTACCCAAACCACGGCACTGCCGTCTTTCTTACGTTCAATGGTATAATCCACTGGCATAAATGTACTTGGACGGTGATGTTGAGGCCAGTTGAATTCAATGCCACCCGAAATCCAAGGTCCTGCCAATCCTACCAATGCCGGCTTGATGACATGATTGTAGTAAATGAAATGTCTACGCTTAATCTTGTCATAGGCCATTTGAACACGACCTCCCAGTTCGGGAAGTATCATAACTTTGATATATTCATTTTCAAGGAACAAGGCATGGTAAGTCTTTTCCGTGCATGTATCAGAGATTTTCTCAATGACAGGATACGGATAAACAACACCACTACTTCCCTGGTAAACACGCTTTTCCAGGAACATTGGGCTTTTCTCCGGCTTTCCTGCTTCATAGGTTGGGAGAACAATGTCTTCTTCCCATACTTTTACTGCTGCTGACATATAAAACGATTTTTATGATTTAATTTATTTTTACTAATTCTCTCTCTATTTCACCTAATGTTTTCCCCTTTGTCTCAGGAAGTTTTATGCGGATAAACAGGCATCCTGCCATACAGACAATACCGTAGAGCCAGAATGTGCCTGCAGCTCCTGCTGTTTCGTTCAATATAGGGAACGTATAAGTCAGTATGAAACAGGCGACCCAAAGGAAAAAGGTGGATAATGCCATGGCCATACCTCGAATACGTGCCGGGAATATTTCCGAAAGAACCACCCATACTACCGGAGCCAACGACATTGCGTAGCAGGCAATGGCTAAAACAACCAATAGCAGCATTGGCCATCCGCTGAATCCGATGTAATAGCAGATGCCTAACGTCAAATATATGACGGTCAGTCCGGCTGAACCTATCAGCATCAAGCTGCGTCGCCCGAGTTTGTCGACGGTGTAAATGGCAACGAACGTAAAGATAACATTTGTGATTCCCGTGACTACTATATTCATCAGCACATCAGATACGGCATAACCTGCTGCCGAGAATATCTCATGGGCATAGTTGAAGATAACATTAATGCCACACCACTGCTGGAAAACAGCAAGAACAATACCTATAAGCAACACATTCCGGACATCAGGCTTGGCCAACGTCTTCCAATTTACCTCTTCGGTTTTTACACGTGTAGCTTGTAAGGCATCGGCTAAAGTCTGTTCGGTAAAATCGTTTCCGCCAATCCTTACCAAAATTCGCCTGGCTCTCTCCTCTTGCCCAAATGCAGCCAACCAACGGGGACTTTCCGGAATGACAAGAGCCATGATAAAGAACAATACAGCCGGTATCAATTCTGCCCAAAACATCAAGCGCCATGCCCATTCTACACCTTTGGCAGTCAACGTTCCGTAAGAAGATGTATAACTTTCTCCTATCAACCAGTTGGCCAACTGGGCAAACAATATTCCTAATACTATCGTGAGTTGGTTCAAAGAAACAAGTTTTCCACGGATAGATGCAGGCGACACTTCAGCAATATATACTGGAGAAACATTCGAAGCAATGCCTATTCCCAAGCCGCCTACAATCCTGTAGAATATGAACCAGTTGAAACTGTTGGTTGCACCTGTACCGACGGCTGAGAGGATAAACAGAAAAGCCGCAATAATCAACATCTTTTTTCGTCCGTATCGGTCGCTCCACCTACCAGACAACAAGGCTCCAACCAGACAACCAATAAGAGCACTACTCATTGCCCATCCTCGCAAAGCTGCAGAATGTTCCAAATGGAAAAAAGGTTCATAAAAAATCTTTGCACCTCCGATTACTACCCAATCATAGCCAAAGAGCAATCCGCCCATTGCTGACACAAAGCAAATCAGAAGTAAATAGAATGTTGTTTGTTTCATATAAGCTGTATTTATTTGTTTGTTGTTTTGTTAGTCATACCGTGTTTTTAGCTAAAAACACAGTATCTTGTGATTTCATTTGCAAAATTATACTATTTATGCAAAACACACAATAGAAAATCCCCCAATGAAGATGGACTATCTTTCGAACACAGTCCAGAATAATAAAGCTTATGCCAACAAACATTTTTTTATTTTAAATCGAGCCTGCTTTTTGAAGTGAACTCATAATGAGCATTCTACCATTTTAAATGGCTATACCCTTATAACTATCAAGGAATTTCTACCGTTTAGGTGTAAAGCTGCTGTATTTCAGTGTTTTACAAACACCGGTACTGAAAGAGAATTCAGAAGTGAAATACAAATTAGCCGCAGGTGGTTTTCCTAAGGCTGAATTTTGGCGTTCTTTTTCAGCCATGGCCAACACCAATGGTGGCACGATAGTATTGGGAGTGAAAGAGAAGAATCATAAATTCACTCCAGATGGACTTTCGGAAGAACTTGTAGCAAAATACAGAAAACAGTTTTGGGATGATGCACACAATAAGTCGTGCGTAAACATTCCACTGTTAGTTGAGAGTGATATAGAAGAAATAAAAACAGACGGAGGACAATATCTGCTTGCCTTTAGAATACCTAGTGCACAATATGACTTGCGCCCCATTCAACTTACACTTACTCCATTTGGGCTTACTTATAAGCACAGAGACGAGGGTGATTATCTCTGTACCGATGATGAGATAAAACAGATGTACTCAGATGTCAACAATATGAGAGCATCTGCAGATTCTCGAATCCTACGAGGTTATTCCATTGATGACATTGATATGCCAACTCTTCATCAGTATCGCCGTGCATACGACATAAAACACGAAAACCATCTTTGGACAAAAGTTGATGATAAGCAGTTTTTGGAAAACATAGGTGCCTATCGTAAGGATAGAGCCACATCAACCGAAGGGTTCACGGTTGCTGGAATGCTGATGTTTGGCTAGACCAATAGCATAACAGACCCTGAATATTGTCAAGAGATTTTCCCAGATTATCGTGAGCATTTGAGTGATGACCCTCAAATACGTTGGACGAATCGTATATATCCCGATGGTACATGGGAAGCTAACCTTTACCAGTTTTTCACTCGTGTCTTGCCTTTATTGCAGCACGCCTTGCCGGTGCCGTTCAGTCTTGATAATAATCAGATGAGGAATAACACAACCACAGCTCATGTTGCATTGCGAGAAGCTTTTGCCAACAGTCTGATTCATGCTGCATATACAGTGAGAGGCAATATTGTCATAGACAGATATTTCGACCGTATTGTACTGTCTAATCCAGGTACCATGCTTGTCAGTATGGAAGAATATTATGAGGGTGGGCATAGTGTATGCCGAAATCCTGTTATTCAAAAGATGTTTGTATTCTTGGGCATTGGTGAAAAAGGAGGTACTTGAGCTGATGTAATAGCGAAAGGCTGGAAGGATAATGGCTGGAGCATACCAACAGTTGAGGAAAAGAACAATCCTGATAGAATTGAGACTTGCCTATCTTTGGTAAATCGTACTAATAAGACTACGGAAACCGTAATTGCAACTACGGAAACACCAGTTGCAACTACGGAAACTTCTTCATATACTACGGAAACTACTACTGAAAGTCCGTCAAAAACTACCGAAACCACTACGGAAACTATCATCGGTTCAATCCGGAATAATCCTAAAATAACAACCAAAGAAATTGCTGCCGTTTGTGGAATTACTGAAGATGGTGTTGCCTACCATATCAAGAAACTGAAACAAATAGGTAAGCTCATCCGCATTGGCGGTTCTCGGAATGGAGGCGAATGGAAAGTCGTTGAATAGGTTTATGTCGAAATAAAAAACAACAAGAATATGTTATTAGGAAACAAGATAAGGTCTCTTAGAGACGAACAAGGAATATTGCAACGCCAAGTGGCTGCATACTTAGAAATAGATACCCCTATGTTCAGCAAGATTGAACGTGGGGACAGACGAGCCAAAAGAAGCCAAGTAATTCAAATGGCAACATACTTCAAAGTGGATGAAAAGGAAATGCTCACCATTTGGCTTGCCGACAAGATATTGGATGCTTTGGAAGGTGAAGATGAATTGAAACTTACTGCCATTGAAACCGCAAAATCCGAGTTAATGGATGTTAATCGCTAATTTGCAGCAAACAATTCATTTTCTGATGTAAACAACGCAAGATTGATTTCTTGCAAACAATGGGAACTTTATGGTATCATTTATATTTAATACTATAAAGATTCTTTTGATTTACAGACACTTACAAAACATATATTGGTTCAAACGTGAGAACACCACATGAGTACTCTCCCTTATTTCCGTTTTAAAGTGCCCATACGCCTTGGTTAAACGCACATGCACTAACTTTTGTCGTTGCAAAGTTACTTATATTTTTATCTTAATCCAAGTTTTTTTAAGCTTTTAACTAAATCTATCGCCTTGCTACTCATCAGATGGAAGTCAGCTCTTCCTTGGCAGCCAACCGCTCATCCACAATCCGGCAAACGTCAGCATGCCATTGAGCATAAGCAGTTCGTAGCCGAACTTGTAGCCCCATACGCTTTGGGCTACCGTATCGATGGCAAAGCACAACAGAGGCGAGGCTATGGCTATGTAGGGTACAAGGCGGTCGGCTACGGGGCGACGTGTCGTCAAGCCGAAGGCAAAGAGGCCGAGCAGCGGACCGTAGGTGTACGAGCACATTACGTAGATGGCATCAATCACGCTGGTGGAATTGAGCATTCGGAACAACAGGATGAACGCCACAAACACTATGGCAACGCCTACATGCGCACGTCGGCGCAGACGCTCGTCGGCAGGACGCTGGCGTATATCGACACAATAGCTTGTGGTGAGTGCCGTAAGAGCAGAGTCGGCACTTGAGAACGAAGCCGCCACAACACCGATGGTGAAGAGCACCGTCACCATGCTGCCCAACCTGCCTGTAGCTGCAAACATAGGCAACAGCTCGTCGCCACTTGTCGGCAGGGCTATGCCGTTGCGCTGAGCCAGCATCATAAGCAGCACGCCAAGCGACATGAACAAGAGATTGGCTGGCACAAAGGCAAATCCGTAGGTACACACATCCTTCTGCGCCTCGCGTAGCGTGCGGCACGTGAGGTTCTTCTGCATCATGTCCTGGTCGAGTCCTGTCATAACGATGGCTATGAAGGCACCGCTGAACAACTGCTTCCAGAAGTTCTGCGTAGAGAAGAAGTCGTCCATCACAAACATACGGCTATGCGTGTCGGCTGCTATGGCACGCACCGCCTCGGGCACACTCATTCCCAACTGCCCCACCACATTATATATAATAAGTATAAGGGCGGCAAACATGCACGTGGTCTGGAACGAGTCGGTCCATACGAGCGTCTTTATTCCACCACGACGCGTGTACAGCCATATAAGCAACGTCATGCCAACCACCGTCACCACGAAGGGCACGCCTATGGCATCGAGCACAAAACGTTGCAGAATGATGCACACCACATAGAAACGTACGGCGGCTCCCGTCATCTTCGACACGAGGAAAAACCACGCTCCCGTCTTGTACGAACGCTCGCCCAAGCGCCCTTGCAGATAGGTGTAGATGGTGGTGAGATTGAGTCGGTAATAAACCGGCAGCAGCACAAAGGCTATGACAAAATAGCCGAGGATGAATCCTATACACGTCTGGATGTAGGTCATGTCGATGCGCATGGTCATGCCCGGCACGCTGACAAACGTTATGCCCGATATTGACGCACCCACCATGCCGAACGCCACCATATACCATGGCGAACGACGGTTGGCTCTGAAGAAAGTCTCGTTGTTGGCATTGCGGTGTGCCGTGAGTCTGCTGAACCCCATGAGAGCAGCAAAATACAGAATTACGGTTAAGAGTATAAGCATTATTTAAATCATTGAACTTTCGCAAGTTCAGAAGTTAATGGAATTAAAGAAGTTATCACTCCCTTTGGTCGTTCAAGAAGTTAACGGACAATAGCTTTATTGCTTAAACAACAGGACATTTGTCCATTCGCTCGGCTTTGCCGCTTGCCTGAGCAAGAACTTCACGAGCGAAGCGAGTTATCTTCCTATAACTTCCTATAACTACTTTCGCTTGCGAAACTTAATTAAATCATTAATCGCGTGCAAAATTACTGTTTTATATTTATTTGAGCTAACTTTGCAGTATAATAGTGACATATTTTTAAGACACATGCAATGCATATGAAACAATTAACGAATAAATTTGTGAAGACCAAATGGATAGCTATTATGAGCCTAAGAGTCTTCATCGGACTGTTTTTGTTTACCGCACTTGTCAGCGGACGCCCCAATGACAAGGCTGTGATGCTGCGCGGCACCGTCGTCGACCAGGACGGAGTCGGAATAGAGGGCGTAGTGGTCAACAACGGACGCGAGTTCTGCAGCACAGACAAACGCGGCACATGGAAATTGCCTACCGACACAACGGTGAGCAAGTTTATAGCCATATCCACTCCACGCGAATATGTACTGCCACAGCGCAACGGACTGGCTGCGGGCTACTACATACCCGTTGGCGAGGCTATCGCCAACCGCACTGCCAACAAATTCACCCTGGAGCGACGCGACTCCATATCCAACCGCTTCCACTACATCGTAGTGAGCGACCCGCAGATACTCAATGCTCACGACATGAAGCGATGGCGCAACGAGACGGTTGACGACATAATGCATACGGCAAGCCGGCTGCGCAAGACGGGCGACGTGATAGGAATGTCGCTTGGCGACGTGGTGTTCGACAACATGGCGCTGTATCCACAGTATGTCAACTCTATCAAAAGCCGCCGTATGACTTTCTTCCAGTGTATAGGCAACCACGACTTCGACAAACGGCATGCCGACCTGCACAATTCCGAACCTGGTGTGGAGGAGTATGCCGAAAAGATATTCGGCAAGTATTTCGGACCTGTCAACTACTCGTTCAACATAGGCCGATGCCACATCATCACGATGAAGAACATCGACTATCGTGGCGGATGCAAGTATGAGGAGCAGTTTACCGACGCCGAACTGCAATGGCTGGAGCGCGACCTCAGCTATGTACCGAAGGACATGGTGGTGATACTTAACATGCACGCACCGGCATGGAACAAGATGGAGACCATCGACAACATTCTCAATGCCGACCGTCTGGCTGAGATACTCGCCCCATACGAGGCACACGTCTTTGCCGGACACACCCACTTCTTCGAGAATGTGGAGGTGACACCCCGACTCTATCAGCACAACATTGCAGCAGCTTGCGGAGCTTGGTGGACAAGTACGCTCAACCGCGATGGCGCTCCCAACGGATATATGGTGGTGAACGTTGACAGCACCGACCTGAAATGGTCGTACCGTGCCGTTGGCCACAAGCAGAACATACAGATGCGTGTGTACAAGCCGGGCGAATTCGCCTCGCAGCGCGACTACGTGGTGGCTAACGTGTGGGACTGGGATCCGCATTGCCGAGTGGTGTGGTATGAAGACGGCAAGTATAAGGGACAGATGCAACGCTTCACATCGTACGACGACGCCTTCCTCAAGACAAAGCCACGCAAGCACCAGCTGGCTCTGACGCAGCACCTCTTCCGCGCACGCCCAACGTCAAAGAAGTACCGCCGCATCAAGGTGATTTTCATCAACCGATTTGGTGCCACATTCAGCTATTCTATCGAGAACCTCAATAACAGACCGTTCCTGCTGGAATAGTTGAGAGTTGAAAATTGAGAGTTGAGAGTTATGATTTGAGATTTTATTTGTAACTTTGCACCCACCTTAAGCTACGAAGCATAAGATTATTTACTAAAAACTATAATATTTATGAGAATCAAAACGACCAACCTGTTGCGTCTCGCAATTGTTTTTCTGTTTATCGCGATGACAGCAATGGCACAAGCGGCAACCGACGATTTCGGCGTGCTTATGCAACGCATACGCAAAGACTTCAGCCGCAATCCCAACATCGAGGCTACATTCAAGCAGTATGACGCCCAAAAGGGCGCCTTTACCGACATCGACTATTCACGCGACGACCTTACCAACTGGCCTCCGCTCAAACACTTGGACCGTCTGCAGCAATGGGCTGCTGCCTACACCAACAGCAAGAACAAGCACTACGGCGAGGAGGCTCTCTACGAAAACATAGTAAAAGCTCTGCAGCATTGGCAGAATGTGAATCCCAACTGCCGCAACTGGTGGTACAACCAGATTGCCGAACCGCAGTCGCTCGGCATCACTCTCATACTGCTGCGCTCTGGAAAGAAGCAGGTGCCGCACGAACTTGAGACAGCCATACTCAACCGTATGCGCGAGGAAGGCGGCGACCCTGCCAAGTGGACTGGTGCCAACCGTACCGACATCTGCCTGCACTGGATTTACCGCTCTTGTCTTGAGCGCAACGAGAAAGACCTCATCAAAGCCATGCAGCTCGTATTCGACCCAGTACGCTACACCACAGAGGAAGGTTTCCAGCACGACAACTCATACTTCCAGCACAGCGTTCAGCTGTACATCGGAGGCTATGGCGACGAGGTGTTGAAGGGCATAACACAGGTGGCAATGTACGCATTGGGCACCAAGTATGCTCTCCCTGCCGAGAAGGTGCAGATACTGAGCAAGTTCATGCGCGAGACTTACTATCAGACCATACGCGGACAATACATGCTGTGGGACGTTATGGGACGCAGCGTGAGCCGTCGCAATATGCTCAACAAGAAGGATAAGGCAAAGTTTGCACAGCGTATGATTGAACTCGACCCGACACATGCCGACGAGTTCCGTCAGATTATTGCCCGCATGATGGGCAAGCAGCAGCCTTCGTATGCCATTCAGCCTCGCCATACCCACTACTTCCGTGCCGACTACACCCTGCATGTCCGCCCGGGATATATCTTCGACGTACGTATGGTGTCTAACCGCACTGCACGTCTGGAGTATGGCAACCGCGAGAACCTCAAAACCTACTTCGCAAGCGACGGCTGCAACTCTATAGTAAAGCACGGCGACGAATACTTCAACATATTCCCGACATGGGACTGGGCACGCATCCCCGGCACAACGGCTCCGCATCTCGACGAGATTCCTTTGGCTAAGAAAGACTGGATGCAGCCTGGCACATCGAAGTTTGCAGGTGGCGTGAGCGACTCTATCTATGGCGCTACTGCATATGCCTACAACGACCGTTGGGACGGCATCAACACTGAGGCTAAGAAGTCGTGGTTCTTCTTCGACAACGAGATTGTTTGCCTTGGTGCTGGCATCACTTCAGACAACGAGGCGCCAATAATGACTTCGCTCAACCAGCGTCTTGCCAACAGAGGCGACAAGCTGACTTATGCCAACGTTAAGGGTGCTGCCACAGAAGGCACATCGGCTGAGGGCAACAACGTGGCATGGGTGATGTACGACGGCGTTGGCTACGCTTTGCCTAACGGCGGAAACGTGAAGGCTGAGATCAAGAAGCAGTCGGGTACATGGCATGCCATCAACCAGACTCAGATTAAGACCGAACAGACCAACGACGTATTCTCTGTAACTCTCGACCACGGCGCAAAGCCCAACAACGCTTCTTACGCCTACATCGTAGTGCCCGAGGCAAACACAGCCGACCGTATGGCAGAATACGCAAAGCACAAGCACATCGCCATTCTGAGCAACACACCACAGATTCAGGCTGTTCAGCAGACTGACCTCAGCGTATGGCAGGCTATATTCTACGAGGCTGGTCAGTATAAGGACAAGAACATCACCATCACAGCCGACCGTCCGTGCGCAATAATGGTGCGCCGCATGCCAAACGGCTCTACCGTAATGCACGTGGCTGACCCTGCCCAGAAGCAGCAGCCCATCAACATCAGCGTGAAACTGAAGGGCATGAAAAAAGCCGCAACCGTAAACTGCGACTTCACTGGTACCGGTATTTATGCTGGTGCGACAAAGAAGTATACACTTTAGAATAAAAGCCCCACCCCCTGTCTCTTATACACATCTCCGAGCCCACGAGACTACGCTGCATCTCGT
>OWJF01000460.1_pt1 | contig 20787 bp, 20 predicted proteins | sample 1732941 | NCBI WGS metagenome assembly OWJF01 (sample SAMN05065770, study PRJEB22554) | human gut metagenome | biome: ENVO:2100002; feature: ENVO:00000062; material: ENVO:00002003 | host: Homo sapiens | place: USA
TTGGGGAATTCTATTCCTCCATAAACTTCTTGGCAGCTCTGAGCTGGTGTTTCATCACGCTCAGGAACTCCTGGCTCTCTTGCAATACGTTGAGATATACCAAGGAGATTTGCATCAAGGTGTTGCCATTGGTGTGCTGGATGCGGTCGATGTGCTTCTTGCGCACTACGCTCAACTCGTCCTTGCAAGCATCTGCCTCGGCGAGAATCTCACGATAGTTCTCGTATCGGTCGGTCTCTATCTGCTCTGCCGTCATCTTCATCAAGTCGTTGATCTTCTGACGGATTGGCGCAAACTCCTTCACGTACTCCTCAGGCAGAGGGTTGAAGTTGTTATCGACATGTTCCTTGATAGGGTCGAGCATACGACGAAGAGAGTAGATGAACTGCTGGTTGCTGTTGGCACCGAGGTGGAACCAAGTGTTGCGCTCGATGGCAACCTCCATTGGCGAACGTTTCAGTCCGAGCATCTCCTGGCGACGGAACTTCTTCAGCATGTCTTGCTCCTTCTTCAACTCCTTGTTGGCGTGGCGCAAGTCACGAGTGTTCTCATTGGCAAGACCATCCATGATGAGGTTGAACTCCACGAGGGCGAAGTGGCACACGTAGCTTTGGGTGCGAGATACCTGGCGGCGAAGCAACTCCCATACTATCTCTGGGTCGCGAGAGCGCATCATGAGTTGGAAGGTGCTGCCCCTGCTCACTTCCTTCTGCTTCTTGCTATACTGGATGTTGCTGCGGATGAGCATGAAGATGACGAGGGCGATGAAGGCACTCTGAACCACGATGCCTCCGAAGTGCATGGCGAGACATACCACGGCACAAGCGAAGAATGCCACACCAGCGGTGATAAACCATCCACCGATCACGCTCAATACACCCGTAACACGGAACACGGCGCTCTCACGGCTCCAAGCACGGTCGGCGAGCGAAGAACCCATTGCCACCATGAAGGTGACGTAGGTGGTGGAGAGAGGCAACTTGAGGTTGGTACCGATGGTGATGAGCATGGATGCCAACACGAGGTTGACGGCTGCACGAACCACGTCGAAGGCGGCACTCTCCTCCAACTCCACATCGTTCTTGTTGAATCGGCTATTGATCCAGTTTTTCAAGCCCTGAGGCAAGAAGTGGTTGAGCCAAGAGTCGGCGTTCTGGCAGTTGCGTACGATGACACGAGCGGCAGAAGAACTACCAAACATCTCATCGCCCTCGTCCTGGCGGCTCAAATCCACGGAAGTCTTGATCACGTTCTGAGCCTTCTTGGAGGTAGCCATGGCGATAATCATCACGAAGCCAGCGATGAGCAAGAACACTGGAGTGGTCTTGGCGCTCTCCATCAGTGATGTCATCATGAAGGCATCAGGAGCGGCGCCATTGGCATTCGCCATATAGTCTTGGTAAGAAGAGAGACCAGCGAGAGGCACACCGATGAAGTTGACGAGGTCATTGCCGGCGAAAGCCATCGCCAAGCCGAAGGTACCCATCAAGACGGTGAACTTGAAGATGTTGACGCGGCAGAGGTGGAGGAACTCCATCACGATGGCAGACACCACGAAGGTGACGACGAGGAGCATTCCGATGTTGTCGCTGATATAGTCGCGCCACTCAGCAGGCAGGTAAGGACTCTTGCCCAAGCCCTTCATGAGGATGAAGTAGGAGAGGGCGGTGAAGGCGATACCACCGAAGATGGCGATGGAGTAGCGGCTGTGCTTCTTATAATTGAAGGTGAATACGACACGAGAGATCCACATCACGATGACGCCGAAGAAGAAGGCGATGGCAACGGATGCGAAGATACCGATGATCACCTCCAATGCCTTGTCGCTATTGAGCAGCACGCTGTAGTTGAGGCTTGGGTCGCCCCACATCTTCAGAGTGGAGAGGATGAAGGCTCCGCCGAGCAACTCAAACACCAAGGACACGGTGGTGGAGGTAGGCATACCGAGCGTGTTGAACACGTCCAGGATGATGACGTCGGTCACCATGACGGCTAGGAAGAGCGTCATCACTTCCTCGAAGGTGAAGTGGTCCGGACTCATGATGCCGTGCCGGGCGATGTCCATCATTCCCGATGACATGATGGCTCCTAGAACCACACCGCAGGATGCGATGATCAGCACCGTGCGAAACTTTGCCACCTTGGCACCGATGGCAGACTGCAGGAAGTTGACAGCATCATTGCTGACTCCCACGAAGAGATCAAACACTGCCAGACAGAGCAGGAAGATCACGATACAAAGATAAATCGTACTCATATTTTTTCTTAATATATATTTCTCGGCTGCAAAGGTACGAGGTCTATATTACAAGCGATTTAAACAGATGTTACAATATTGTTAAAGTGAAGATGAAGAGAGTTATGACATCGTTTTGTAACATCCGTGTCACGCAATAGAAACATCTTGTAGCTAATTTTGCACCCGAACTTTAAAAGGTATATACAAAAAATGAAGAAGATGTTCTTGATGGCGGCACTCTTGATGGTGTCGATGGCATCGGTGAATGCCCAGGAAGAGGAAAAGGTGGACAAGACGCCTAAGATAGGCGGTACCATCCGCTCCAAGTATGAATACCAAACCGAGGAAGGGGAGGGCAGATTCGAGGTGCGCACGGCTCGTGTCAACGTATCGGGCAAGGTGACCTCGGCGGTGAGCTACAAGGCTGAGATCGACCTCTGCGACGAGGGCAGCATCAAGATGCTCGATGCCTATACCCGCATCACCCCATGGAAGACCCTCCAGCTGACCATCGGTCAGGAGCGTGTGCCATTCACCATCGATGCGCATCGCTCGCCCCATCAGCAGTACTTTGCCAACCGCTCTTTCATCGCCAAGCAGGTGGGCAATGTGCGTGACGTGGGTGCCGAGGTGGGCTATACCTGGAACGTGGGCTTCCCTATCGTGGTGAACGCCGGTGTCTTCAATGGCTCAGGCTTGACCAACCAGAAGGACTACTGGACCAAGGGCGTCAACTATTCCGCCAAGGCGCAGTTCCTCTTCCCTAACGTCAACCTCGTGCTGAGCACGCAGAAGGTCAAGCCATCCGATGTCACGGTCACGATGTATGACGCAGGCTTGACCTTCCATCGTGGTGGTTTCATCGCCGAGGCTGAGTACCTCTACAAGCATTACTCCAAGAATGCCTTCCACGATGTCCACGCCTTCGATGGCTTCGTATGCTACGACATCCCGATATTGGCGAAGAAGGCTTTGGTGAAGAAGATTTCCCCATTGGCTCGCTACGATTTCATGAGCGACCACAGCGATGGCACTCGCTATGATGCCACCGATGATACTCCAGGCGCACTGAAGATCAATGACTACAAGCGACATCGTGTGACGGGTGGTGTCACCATCAGTCTCGCCAAGCCTTTCATCTCCGACATCCGCATCAACTATGAGAAGTATTTCTATCGCAAGGGTGGTGTGGCAAAGACTTCCGAGAAAGACAAGTTCGTCATCGAGTTGATGACGCACTTCTAGGAAGGGAATTACCCCCAAAATCAGCAACGCTTTTAATCGACAGTATATGGGCGTGTCGCAATCTCTTCGGTAAGATTGTGGCACGTTTTTTCGTTTCTTTTGCGAGAAATTGTTACCTTTGCAAATGAAACAAGATGGTTTTCAAATGAAGCAAGATGGTTTTCAGATGAAACCTAGTCAATAAGAACCGATAAGAATAAGATAAGAATGGAAAAACTAGATGATATCAAGGCGATAGCCTTTGATGCCGACGATACGCTCTGGGCATTGCAAAACCACTTCGAGGACGTGGAGGATGAGTACTGCGACCTCTTGGCAGACTATGGCAGCAAGGAGGAAATCTCGGCTGCGCTCTTCGAGACGGAGTCGGGCAACATGGCAGACTTGGGCTATGGCGTGAAGGCCTTCATCATCTCGCTGGTGGAGAATGCCATCAAGGTGAGCGAGGGCAAGGCATCCGCTCGATTGATAGGACGCATCGTGGAGGTGGGCAAGTCGTTGCTCCATGTCGATGCCAAGCCTTTGGAGGGCGTGGAGAAGACATTGGCGAAGCTGAGGGAGAGGAAAGCTTCGAATGGCTCGGAAACATCTGATAACCAAGAACCTTCGGAAAACTCAGACGCAAGGACGAGCGATAGAAAGTATCGCTTGGCAGTCTTCACGAAGGGCGAGCTGATGGACCAGGAAAACAAGTTGTGGCGTTCGGGCTTGCAACGATATTTCGATGTGGTGAGCATCGTAAGCAACAAGAGGCCTGAGGCATATCGCCATCTCTGCAAGAAGTTGGAGGTGAGTCCGGAGCAACTGGTGATGGTGGGCAACAGCTTCAAGAGCGACATTGCGCCCGCCCTGAAGATAGGAGCCTCCGCCATCCACATCCCGTTCCACACTATTTGGGCGCACGAAAAAACGGAGGAGTTCAACCATGAACGCCTCCGTCGCATCTCCCATTTTGAGGAAATCTTGGAGATATTGTAATCTACATGCAGCTGGTTACTCCCAAGGTAGTGGCAATCGCTGTTAAGATGGAGATGGCAATCTGCAAGATGGTTTTCCAAGTTTCTTTCTTCATAATTGTAGTTTTTTTAGTGGTTAATAATTGTAGTTTTTAGTGGTTAATAATAGTTTTAGTGAGAAAGGAAGCCCCTTTTTCGGGGGCTATCCTTTAGTACTCCTTGACGTTGTCCGATTCGCTACCGCTAGAGCTGCCGCCACCCTGTCCGGTGTTGTCGCCCTTATTGCCGCCGCCAGTGGTGCTAGAGTCGCCGCCAGGAGTGCTAGAGCCGCCGCTAGGAGTGCTGCCGCCGTTGTCACCGCTAGGAGTATCACCGCCGTCACCTTCCTCAGTCACCTCGCTGCCAAGGGCAGTAATCTTACACATCTTGCGAAGCTCTGTGTTGCTCCAGTTCTTGGTGTTGCGCACGATGAGGTGTACGCCAGTGATGCTGGAAGCGTTCACCTTCTCGGCGTTGTCCTCGCCACGAGAGGTCATGCCGATGGAGAAGAGACCCAGGTCGGCGAAGCGTACGCTCTTACCATCGAGGATGAGTTCCTGGAGGCAGTCGAGGGTGTCCATCAGAACACCATGTACGGTGCCACGAGAGTAAGGCGAGTTGTGCTCTGAGATGTGGGTTACGAAGTCCTCGAACTCCATGGTTCGGTCTTGCACTGCGGTGGCATAAAATTTCTTCTTACCAGCATCCTTGCCTACCTGAGGAGTGCGGCTTACCTTACGGTACTTCAATGTTCCTTTCTTTGCCATAACATATTAGTCTTTAAAGGGTTAGTGAAATAATTGTTTCTTCCTTGATTACGGTTGCAAAGGTACGACATTTTTTCCGTACCACCAAATTTCAGCGTGTGATAAGGGTCGATTTTCAGCAAGTGGGCTTTTCTAAATCTTAAATCATATTTTTCTTGCACGCTACCCATAGTTTTAGTCCTCGCAAGTCATAGTCTCATAGAAGCCCATCTTTTTGTTTTTACATCCCCCATCTAAACTTATTCAGAGATATGATGTACCGATTTAGGGTAAAGAAGCGATGACAATGACAATTACAGTTCGATTTTCCGAGCCTATCCCCTAGATTGCGAGTCGGCAGAAAAGGGTAGAAGAAAATGTAAATATAATTTTATAATATATATAATATATATATTATAACTTTCTCTTTTCACCTTTTTCCTCAACTGTACACCCTGCGGAATTTTAAACTGTAATTGTCATTGTCATCGCTTTTGCCAAATTGGTGAACGAACGTTAACGACTTTCATACGAATGTTAACGCCGAGAAATACCTCCCGAAATATTTGCCGTTGTCGGATATTTGCCGTAATTTTGCAGATGCATAATATTGTGCGAAACTTTAAATTCCCAGATCTATGGCGGAATACATTAACCCACGTGTCGATTGGGCGTTCAAGCGCATCTTCGGCAGTGACGACACCAAGGAGTGTCTCATAACGTTCCTCAACGGAGTATTTGAGGACGAATTAGTAATCAAAGACGTGAAGCATCTGAAAACAGAGCAGACACGTCATCAAAAGCGAGAGCGAGGAGTCATCTTCGATGTGGCGTGCGAGACAAGCGACGGGAGACACATCATCGTGGAGATGCAGAAGAAGGAGCAACGTTACTTCGTGGACCGTGCGCTTTACTACTCCTCCAAGGCGATAGTGGAGCAAGCCAAACCTGGCGAGTGGGACTTCCACCTGACACCAGTCTATACCGTGTGTTTCATGGATTTCATCGCCGAAACTGGCATCCCTTGCCAATTCCGAACCGACATCGGCTTCGGATTGCTCGAAGAGGAAGGTTCTATACTAGATGAGCCGACCGAGCAACTAGGTTGCGGCTCAAAGGGGCAAGGCGAGCAACTGGGATGTGACGCAAAGACGCAAGCGGAACAACTTGTGCCTCACAAGCGCAGACAGACTTCAAAGACTAAAAAGTCGAAGGCTTGGCAGCTTTCGGGCTTGCGATATGGCTTCGAAAAGATGAGAGTGGTATTCTTGCAGTTGCCGCTCTTCGAGAAGAAGGAGCCAGAGTGTATGGATATATTTGATTGTTGGATTTACGTATTGAACAATATGGAACATTTGAAAGAAATACCATTCTTGGACAAGTATCCCGTCTTCCGAAAGTTGGCGGCGATAGGTGATCTGCAGAAGCTCACTCCAGAGGAGCGTGAGTACTATGAGTACGACATCAAGGTGATGCGCGACCTCTATGCCACCGACAAGTGGGAGAAGGAGAAGAGACGTAGAGGCATGGAGAAAGCTTGGGCGGAAGGTATGGAGAAAGGCATGGAGAAAGGCATGGAGAAAGGCATGGAGAAAGGGGATGCCGACAGAGCATTGGCTGATGCTAAGCGATTCCTAGACATGGGCTTCTTGCCGGAGCAGGTGGCAAAGGGTACCCAGTTGCCACTCGACATCGTCTTAGCGTTAAAAGCAGGTAAGCTGAAGAATTGAAAAAATACCATAGTGCAAGGACACAAGCGCTAGAAAAGAACAAAACGAGACCGGGCGATGAAAATTGGCCGGTCTTTTTTTGCCCAAATATTTGGTGGTGTCAAATATATTGTGTACCTTTGTCGTCACGAAAATGAAACACCTGTTTCCCTTAAATCTATTTTTGAGAGAGATGGATGCTCCACGAGTAGCATCGCATTATTATTAACTAAAACAACAAATCAATGAAAAATCCTTTTGACTGGCACCACAGTCTTTTGTATGCAGATAAGAGCAGAGAGGAATATACGATGGAGAAAGAGGGCACGCTAGACCACCTTCTCTATCAGATGTATATGGTCGCCCATGACTCCGATGGGCTAAATATGAGCAGCGCTGTCAAGGCGCTCAACACCGCTTATTACTTGGCGGTGGCGATTTATAATACTCCACACGTGGAAGAAAAAAACAATGTTGGCAAGCTGACCTATGGAAGAGTACGTGATATCCTTGCGGAAGAACACCCGAAAGGATGTGTTGATGTATCGGAGGCTGATATATTCCTTGTGAGATGGATGGCATGGGCGATATTGAAATTACAATCGGCTAAGCCTACTGGTCTTGATGCTTTCTTGGACAAATTTAAAAGTCTTATAGCATGGGATGAGGATCGTTACAGCTATGTGAGAGATGATTATGGCGATTTCTTTGAGCAAGAACATATCAAGAGTGTGAGAGAGCAATGGTTGGAGTGTGCTTTTGTTAGGAATTTTCCTAAAATGGTGGAAGAGGTGGGGGATGTCAAGTTTTATACAGACTTGCAACCGAATGCTCAACTTCCAGACCTAATTCCGGAGAAAATTTTTGAAGAACAAATTAAAGGCTTGAGTTATGAAGAGATAGAACAGCTTCTTACTCATTATAGATCAAAAAAATATCAACTTGTATTGTTGGAATTTGCCAAGCAATATGAATATTGGCGTGATAATGTTGAAAGTGCTATATTTTGGTAGAAATCATGCTGAGAGTTACAGGTTATAATTTTCTAACGTATGGAACAAAATGAATATTTTAAGCTAATAGAAGATGTCCAATCGGGAAAGTATTTGCCTAAGGATGAGCAAAATGACTTACCTTCATTGCCCGAAGGCGCAAGTGAGGAAACCACCCGATTTCGTGAGGAATGCAATCGCACATTAGAACTCTATAGGCAGAAGTTGCAAATCTATGAGGCGAGGGAGAAAGCTGCCTCCCAACTATCCGATGCCGCTAACATGGTGGGCGAGGTTAACTTGAAGATAGCGAAGTTCAATACGGAGTTGTCAGATGAATACGAGCAGTATAAAAAAGAATCTGCTGACAAGATTGATAGTCTTCGTGCAGACTTGGCTGAGTCTAAGGATATTTCAACCAATGCGCTCAACCGATGTGATGAGCTGGGTAAGCAAGTCAAAAAGTTGGAGACGGAGAAGAGACAACTGAAAAAGAAATTGGAGGAAAAAGAAGAAGAACTGGCTTATTATGAGGCTGACATTCCGGGGGGCTATATCATGGTAACGGATGATGGCGTACTGGGTATGTGCGCAGAGGAGAAGCAAGACTCCGCTCGACTAGCCGACTTGAAGGAGGAGAACGCCACCCTCAAGTCGATGATCGCAGAAAGCCAGGAGCAAGGTATGGTTGAAATGGCACACCTCATGATACAGAATGGCATAGACTATCTCGCCGACGTGAAGAAAGTCTCTGACGATGACAAGTCGAGCTTTGGAGAGAAAGTGCTGAAACATACGATTTCGGGGGAATGCAAGAAACACTTGGGTCAGCAGGAGATAGACAAGCTGATCATTGCCATCAGTCGTGTCACGGACAAGCGAGAGGAAGCACAAGAAATGGTGCAGAAGAAGGAAGAGGAGAATCGGGAGCGGATGGCGAGCGCCAAGCCAATCCATATTGGTACCGTGAAGCAAATGAACGGCGGACAAGGCACTTTCCAAGAGATAGACCATTCTACTGGTTTTCCCGATAAAGTGTTGGGGTGAAGCAATAACATTTATCCCGACAAATGATGGGATGAAGTGACGCCTGCCATGTATCAATAGAAATGTTTCGACCAGTACGGCTTGAAATCAGTTCGAAAACGAATCATCAAAATGCCAATACAATGAAAAAAGAAGAGATGGAAGACTTGGTGAAACTCGTCAATCAATTTGGCGATTCATGCAGAATAGGGCAAATCAATCTAGGCAATGGGGTTTATGTGGAGAATGTTTATACTACAGGCTCTCCTGGACACTCGGAAAGGGATTCTTCTCAATGCCATGAAGGAAATGGAAGCTATGATACCATCGTGGATTGCGACTTGCAACCGAATGAGGCTACTCAATCGGCAAGCAGTGGCGGCTCATTCCCAGAGAGCGAACTTGATACAACCTTGTTCGACTCTGCACTAAAAATGGACGAGGTGAAAAGAATGCTGGCTAAGCTTGTCTTGCCAAAACGTGAGAATCGCACGCTGAAAATCGTACATTGGTTTATCGTATGGAAGGTGTTCAGACATTATCGTCTCATACCCGAAGAAAAGACGCAAGCAAAATTCATCCGATGGGTCAAGGAGGTGTTTGGATGGGAATGGAACTCTAGCGAATTCAAAGGCTCGAACGTGCCTGATGCGGTAAGAACTACCCCGTTGAACAAATGGACCGTGGAAGGTCTCTCTGCCCAGAGACCTCAGGCAGAGGAATACATCAGATGGCGTGGCTTGCTCATCTCCAGTTTTATGGAGAAGTCTCCTAAGGGGCGAGTCGATTGCAAGGAGTCATTTTGCATCAGATGGTTTGATACAGGAGTAAGCGAAGATTGACTTCATATACCACATATACCATACTTCATATACCTAGAATAAAAACTTCATATACCCTCATATACCGCTTTGGCATATGGGGGATTTTTTTATGCATTTCTTTGTTGTTCTTTCCTATCTTTGCAATGTCGAAAGAGAGACAGATGCATTTCTTGATGGGTAGGCTTCGATTTCGGCAAATTATTTTTAGTATTAACGATTTTAAAAGTAAAGAAAGGAACAAGAAATGGAAAAAGTGAAAGTTGTGAAGCTCCTTGACAAGAAGAGTGGTGTGAGCCAGAAGTCGGGCAAGCCTTGGCAGTCTCGTGAGGTCTATTTGGAGTCGGTGCAGAACGTGATACATCCTGAGAAGTACTTGGCTCGACTCTTCGGTGATGCGGTCGATAAGTTTAATGCCAAGGAGGGAGACGTGATAGGGGTTGTTATCCACCACTTCGTCAACGAGAAGGATGGGCGATACTTCAACGAGTTGAGCATCGTGGACTTCGAGAGCAATATACGATGAATCAATGAATAATGTACAAGGAATAATGTATAATGTGCAATGAATAATTTATAATTGGGCTTGCGCCTTAAAACTAGAAAATTATGAACATTGAACTACAGATTTCGGACGAGGTATATAAGAACCTCTTGTCCAAGGGAAGCAGAGTAAGCGGCACCATCGCCCTGGTAAGCCCGAAGGAGGGCAACTTCAATGCTTGGAAGTCGCATCAAGATAAGCGTGAGGTGAGAAAGTTTATCAAGCTGCCGCATGGTAGAGCTAGCATCGGCAAGGAGAACGTGCGACTCACCCTCCGCATCGACCGAACCGAGACTGATGTGATGCCCGACTACGTGATAGCGAGCGAGAGTCAGAAGGCGAGTGATTTCGTTGTGAGCAACATTTAAATAAAAAAAAAATGTTTGGAATATCAAGAAGTGTAAGAAGTCGGGAGGTGCAGGTTTGCACCCCCGAACTTTTCCACCGAGCCATCAAGGGCAGCAAGGTGAGTTTGATTTGTGCCGAGATCGAGGATGCGCTGGAGAAGTTGCGCCGAGGGGAGTTGAAGAAGGAGGAGTATGAGCGAATGAAGACCCAGTTGAAGTCGCAGCTTCCCATCCTCACCCCTCACGCCACCTTCAAGAATGGTCGCCGCCTCAATGCCGAGGCCATCCCGAGCGGTCTCTCCATCTATGACAAAGACCACATCCCCAACCCAAGAGGCTATTGGGAGGAGAAGCAGAAAATCCTCGCCCAGAAGTCGGTTCTCGACAGCATTTGCCTCGTCCATGTCACTCCATCGACCGAAGGTTTGCGTTTAATCTTCAAGATTCCCAAGGGAATGACTTTGGCAGAGGCGCAGAAGTGGATGTCGGAGCAGCTAGAGGACAATGACTACGACTCTTGCGTGAAAGACTTGGCCCGACCATCCTTCCTCGTCCCCGAAGACTACATCCTCTACATCGACGAGGCGAAACTCTTTGAAGTTGCAAATACCTCTTTAAACATCAAGGAAGGCGGCGCAAGTGAATCAGAGGACCTCAAGGAAGGCAGCGCAAGTGAATCAGAGGACCTCAAGCAAGGCGGTTTACACCGCACAAACAATCGCAACTCTGTTGCGTCAAATGATAAAGGCGAGGGCTTTGACGCCCCGCCTACCTTAGAGCGAAGCGGTTCAGAGCGACGAGTAGGAGCGGTTTCCCCCTCTCCCCTGAGGGGAGAGGGCAGGGGAGAGAGGTGGAGCCCTCCTTATGAAGGAGGGACGGGGTGGTTGGGAAAAACTTCGGAAACGCAGTTTCCTCAAGAATACAATGGCATTCCCTATGCCACGCTCGTCACGAAGCTCGTGGAATTGCTGGGAGGCGAACCGCAGCACGGTTCGCGCAACACCTTCATTTTCACTCTCGCCTGCTACCTCCGCTACATCTGCGACGACAACGCCGATTGGGTGAAGTCGGTGATCCCCATCTTCGGCGAGGAACAGAAGCGAGCCTTCACCACCGTGGAGAGCGCCTGCGCTAGAAAACAGAGCCACGTGATGCCGGGCATCGTGCGCAAAGCCATCAAACTCTGCCAGGACGAGCTGGAGAAGGGGCAAGGCAAGAACTATGAGGAGGCTGACTTCGGCGACATCGGCAATCCTGACTCTTACTTCTATCACGTCAACGAACTGCCCCCAAAGCTGCCTCGCCTCATCAAGCTCCTCGTCTCGAAGACGCCGAAGATGTATCAGCCAGCCGTATCGCAAGCCGTCTTCCCACCACTTGCCGCCCATCTCTGCAGCACTCGCTTCCGATATATCGACAATGTGGAGCATGAGGCCACACTGATGTCTATCCTCTGTGCGCCAACGGGTTCGGGCAAGGAGTGCGTTTCGGAACCCATCAACCACATCATGGCTGACATCCGAACACGTGACGCAGAACAGAGAGCGAGAGAGAAGGCGTGGAAGGACGAATGCAACTCGAAGGGCTCCAACAAGGACAAGCGTGAACGCCCAGAGGGACTGGTAATCCAAGAGGTGAACATCGACATGACCAACCCAGCCTTCGTGCTCCGCATGAAGGAGGCTGAGGAACATTTCCTCTACGCCAAGGTGAACGAGCTGAACCTCTTCGATGCCCTCAAGGGCAAGACCAACCAGCACTTCCGCATCATGGAACTCGCCTTCGACCTGGGCATCTATGGTCAGGACCGTGTGGGTGTGCAGAGCGTGACCGAGACGGTGAGGGTGAGGTTCAACTGGAACGCCTCTTGCACCCCGAAGAAATGCCGTGATTATTTCAGAAGGGTGGTGACGGATGGTCCGGTGTCACGTATCTCTTTCTCGACCATCGACCGCCGTCCTTGTGGCTCGGAGATACCGGTGTATGGCTCGTATGACGCTGCCTTCGATGAGGAACTTCGTCCGTACATCGAAAACTTGGTGAAGGCACGTGGCTTGGTCGATTGTCCGCAGGCTTTCAAGCTCGCCCAGAAGTTGGTGGGGGAGAATGCGGAGTTTGCCCGGTTGTCGCAGAACTATGTGTTCGAGAACCTCTCCTTCCGTGCCAATGTCATCGCCTATCTGAAGGCTTGCGTGCTGTATGTGGCGAATGGGATGAAGTGGGAGAAGAGCATCGAGGACTTCGTGAGATGGAGCGAGCGATACGACTTGTGGTGCAAGTTGAAGTTGTTTGGTCAGATGATATACGAGGCAGACAACGAGCAGGCGAAGACCGACAAGGAGTTTGTGTCGGGTCCGAAGAATCTCTTGCGGATGCTTCCCGATGAGTTCACGCTGGAGGATTATCTCAAGCTCCGTCGCCAACAGGGTTTCGAGGGGGATGACCGGAAGCGTGCCATGAATGCGATTAACCAATGGGTACATCGTGGATATGTGGCTCGGTTGACCATGGTGCCACCCTCTATGGGAGTCGCAGCAGAACAAGTTGATGACAATGACAATTACAGTTCGATTTTCCGCAAGTTGAAATTCCTCAATTCTTAATTATTAATTATAAATTCTTAATTATTAATTATCATGGAGATAGTAGTAAGACGCATAGCTAAGAAGAAAACCTATACGATAGGTCGCCTCTACATCCTGGAGGATGGGGAGGTGGAACGCAGGGTGGGTCCAGGCAAGCATCAGGAGGACAAGCGCATCATCCGCCACGACTTCGATACGGGGAAACTTGATGAGACTCATTACTTCTGCGATACGCTGGAACCTACTTGGCGCAACCTCCTGGGCATCGAACTCTCGCCCCAGGAGGTGGACGCAAGATACAGCCGAAAGTCGGGCGAGAAGGCACGCAAGGTGCCTGGCAAGACGGCGATACCTGAGGGAACTTATCCCGTGGTGGTGTCGTGGTCGCCTAGGTTCGGGCGATGGTTGCCTTTGGTGCAAGGCGTGCCTGGCTTCGAGGGCATCCGCATCCATTCGGGCAATTTCCCCGATGATACGCAAGGCTGCATCCTCGTGGGCAGCAACAAGGTGGTGGGAATGGTAGTGGATTCTCGCATCTGGCTCAATCAGCTCATTAGGAGAATCCTGGATGCAAGAGAGAGAAAGGAGGAGGCTATCTGGATTACCATCATCTGAATGATTACCATCAGAATGATTACCATCAGAATGATTATCTGAATGATGAACATCAGAATGCCCATCATCTAAAAATACCCCCTTCATTACGAGGCTCAAATCTCGAATGAAGGGGGAAATTTTTATAATTTATAATTTATAATTTATCATTTATAATTTATCATCTACTTCAGCTCTTGCTTCATCTTGTTGGCAGCCTTCATGGCAGTGGCACGAGCGGCGGCATTGGCAGCCTGGGCACTTGCCTTGCGATGGTAGCCCTGGACGTTGCCACGGCTGTCGCGAAGGGCTAGTGAGTCGCCCTTCATATAGACGAAGGAGAGGGTGTCGTAGGTCGTCTTCTCATTGAAGACCACACCATTGAACTCCTGTCTTCCCTTGACGAGGATGAGCTTGCCGTTGTAGGCGTGCCACTCCGTGTATTGAGGTACCTCAGGATATTCCACAGGGCTATCGTCCTCCACCGAGCTATTCGCCATCACGAAGCCTACTGAGCGAGCCTCGCTCATTCGTTTCAGCGTGAAACCATAGTCACGAGGAATCATGTAGGTCTCCACGATGCTGTCGGGCATATTGGCGAGGATGCGAGCCTGCTGGCGCTTGGAGAGGTGGGTGACATCACGCAGATGAGGCATCACCGGATAAGTCCAGGTAGCCTTGAGCTTGTCGAGATCGATCACCATGTCGGCACCATTCTTGTCATCCTTGTCGGTGCAAGGCATCACGCAAATCCAGTCGCCAATCTCGATGTCGCCAAATACCTGATGGTTACGGGTGGCATCGAGGATGTTGTAACGGATAGGGTCGCCGCCTCCATTGGGAAGCAGGACAACGGCGGTGTCGGAGCAGCCCATGCACGCCAATCCATAGATCGCCTTGTCGCCCTTGGCAGGTTTCGACATGCTGATAGGCAGGTTGGTCTTCACCCTCTGTGGCTTCGGACCATGATGGCAAGACAGCATGGCAAGAGATGCCATGGTTATGATTAAAAGAGTCTTAATTTTCATTTTTGTCTTTTTATTTCTTTGGCAAAGGTACAACAAAATGCGATAAATACAAAATAAATCCCAAAAAGATTTTATTCTTTGAGAGAAAAATAGTACTTTTGCACAAAATAACAACAACAACTTTAAAAAAGATATTATAAAATGCTGAGCAAGGATAGTAAGATTTATATTGCTGGTCATCATGGATTGGTAGGTTCCGCTATCTGGAACAACTTGAAGAAACGTGGATACAACAACCTCGTGGGCCGTTCTCACAAGGAGTTGGACTTGACTGACCAATATGCCGTACAGAAGTTTTTTGACGAGGAGCGCCCCGACGCAGTCGTATTGGCTGCTGCCTTCGTGGGTGGCATCATGGCCAACTCGCTCTATCGTGCCGACTTCATCATGCAGAACATGAAGATGCAGTGCAATGTGATCAGCAATGCCTACAGCCATGGCGTGAAGAAACTCCTCTTCCTCGGCTCTACCTGCATCTACCCTAAGGATGCGCCCCAGCCTATGAAGGAGGACGTGCTCCTGACTTCTCCGCTGGAATACACCAACGAGGAGTATGCCATCGCCAAGATCGCTGGCTTGAAGATGTGTGAGAGCTACAACTTGCAGTATGGCACCAACTATATCGCCGTGATGCCAACCAACCTCTATGGTCCTAACGACAACTTCCACTTGGAGAACAGCCACGTGATGCCTGCCATGATGCGCAAGATCTACTTGGCGAAACTCATCCACGAGGGCGACTGGAAGAGCATCGAGGTGGATATGAACAAGCGTCCGATCAATCCTACCGACAAGCTGCGTGCCATCATCGGCGAGGGCAACGTGGATGGTAACAACGACCACGAGCGCATCTTGAAGGCACTGGAGTTCTATGGTATATATAATAATAAGGTGGTGCTCTGGGGCACTGGCAAGCCTTTGCGTGAGTTCCTTTGGAGCGAGGACATGGCGGATGCCAGCGTTCACGTGCTCCTGAACGTCGAATTCAAGGACATCATCGGCATCGAGAAGTACTCTTCCGTATTCTATGGTGCCAAGGTGGATGGAGCCGTTGACCGCAACAACTCTGAGGGTCGTGGTGGAGCCATCCCTTCGCTTGGCGAGATACGCAACTGCCACATCAACGTGGGCACAGGCAAGGAGTTGACCATCCGTGAACTCTCCCAGCTCATCGTCAAGACCGTGGGCTTCGAGGGAACCGTGGAGTTTGATGCCAACAAGCCAGACGGCACACCTAGAAAGCTCATCGACGTGAGCAAGCTTCACTCGCTCGGTTGGACCCACAAGGTGGAGATCGAGGACGGCGTGGAGAAACTCTATGAGTGGTATCAGCAGAGCCTGAAAGAGTAAAAGGGTAAATGAAAGACAAAAGTCTTATTCTAAGATAATAGAAAAATGGAAGTAATCAAGACTGATATAGAAGGAGTATTGGTGATAGAGCCTCGCATCTTCAAGGATGCCAGGGGCTATTTCTTCGAGAGCTTCTCGCAGAGGGAGTTTGACGAGAAGGTGGTGCCTATCTTGGGGCATCAGGTGAATTTCTGCCAGGACAACGAGAGCATGTCGTCCTATGGCGTGATGAGAGGTCTGCATTTCCAGCGTCCACCTTTCACCCAGAGCAAACTGGTGCGTTGCGTGAAGGGTGCGGTGCTCGATGTGGCAGTTGATATCCGCAAGGGTTCGCCTACCTTCGGCAAGCACGTGGCGGTGGAACTCACCGAGGACAATCATCGCCAGTTCTTCATCTCTCGTGGCTTCGCCCATGGCTTCGCCGTGCTGAGCGAGACCGCCGTGTTCCAGTACAAGTGTGATGAGTTCTATCACCCAGAGGCAGACGGTGGCATCTCCATCCTCGACGACAGCCTTGGCATCGACTGGAAGATTCCTACCGACCATGCCATCCTGAGCGAGAAGGACACCAAGCACGACTTGCTGAAGGACTTCGATACGCCATTCGACATCAATGTAAGCTTGTACGAATAATTGAACTTCCGTACAACGAAATTTGTATTAAAATCATCAGAAAAAATGAATATACTAGTGACAGGTGCCAACGGTCAGCTCGGCAATGAGATGAGAATCGTTAGCCAAAATACCACAGACCACTATATCTTCACGGATGTCAACCAGGTGGAGGGGCTTGAGACCACTTACCTCGACATCACGGATATGGATGCCATCAGAAAGATGGTGAAGGAGAATGACGTCAATGTCATCGTCAACTGTGCCGCATGGACCAATGTGGATGCTTGTGAGACCGATGAGAAATTGGCGGCGCTCGCCGAGAAACTGAACGCCGATGCCCCTGAGAACCTCGCCCAGGCGATGAAGGAGGTGAACGGATTGCTGGTTCAGATTTCCACCGACTATGTGTTCGGCAAGGAACCCTACAATGTGCCTTGCAGTCCGGAGCAGAAGGGCACGCCTACGGGCGTATATGGCACGACCAAGCTGCATGGCGAGCAGAAGATCATCGCCACGGGATGCAAGTATGTCATCATCCGCACGGCTTGGCTGTACTCTGAGTTTGGCAAGAACTTCTGTAAGACGATGCTCAACTTGACCGCCACCAAACCGCAGTTGAAGGTGGTGTTCGACCAGTGTGGCACGCCTACCTACGCCCTCGACCTCGCCAATGCCATCGTCACTATATTAAATAAGGTGAAGGAAAGCCAGTCTTCTGCTGACGGCAATGCTTCTTCGGAGGGCAATGCTCCTGCTGGGGCAGATGCTGCCGAGAAATACGTGGGCGTTTATCACTTCTCGAACGAGGGCGTTTGCTCTTGGTACGACTTCACGCAGATGATAGCGAGAATCGCAGGGCACACCGAGTGTGACATCCAGCCATGCTATAGCTCCGAGTTCCCTTCGCCAGTGACTCGTCCGGCTTACTCCGTGCTCGACAAGCGCACCATCAAGGAGACTTTCGGTGTGGAAGTGCCTTACTGGATTGACTCGCTGGAGAAATGTATCGCCAATCTGAAGAAGACTTTTTAATTAGTAACAATCAAGACATTTCGAAATATGGCAAAAAGAAATATCGTTATCACAGGCGGTGCGGGCTTCATCGGCTCACACGTTGTTCGCCTCTTCGTGAACAAGTATCCTGAGTACAACATCATCAACCTCGATAAGTTGACCTACGCTGGCAACCTCGCCAACCTGAAGGACATCGAGGACAAGCCAAACTATAAATTCGTGAAGATGGATATCTGCGACTTCGATGCCTTCTATCAGTTGATGCAAGACGAGCACGTGGATGGCATCATCCATCTTGCCGCCGAGAGCCACGTGGATAGAAGCATCAAGGACCCTTTCACCTTCGCACAGACCAATGTGATGGGAACCTTGTCTCTGCTCCAGGCAGCCAAGACCTATTGGGAGAGCCTTCCTGAGGGTTACGAGGGCAAGCGATTCTACCATATCTCTACCGACGAGGTGTATGGCGCCTTGCAGATGACTCACCCAGAGGGCGTGCCAGCTCCATTCACCACCAAGGCTTCGAGCGACAAGAACCATGAGGCTTATGGCGAGGAGTTCTTCTTGGAGACCACCAAGTACAACCCTCACTCTCCATACTCAGCCTCCAAGGCTAGTTCCGACCACTTCGTGCGTGCTTTCCACGACACCTACGGAATGCCTACCATCGTGACCAACTGCTCCAACAACTATGGTCCATATCAGTTCCCAGAGAAGTTGATTCCTCTCTTCATCAACAACATCCGCCATCGCAAGCCATTGCCAGTGTACGGCAAGGGTGAGAACGTGCGCGACTGGTTGTATGTGGAGGATCACGCTCGTGCCATCGACATGATATTCCACCATGGCAAGATCGCCGAGACCTACAACATCGGTGGTTTCAACGAGTGGAAGAACATCGACATCATCAAGGTGGTAATCAAGACCGTGGATCGCTTGCTCGGCAGAAAGGAAGGCGAGGACATGGACCTCATCACCTACGTGACCGACCGCAAGGGTCACGACATGCGCTATGCCATCGACTCACGCAAGCTCCAAAAGGAACTCGGATGGGAACCTTCCCTGCAGTTTGAGGAGGGCATCGAGAAAACCGTGAAGTGGTATCTCGACAACCAGGAGTGGATGGACAACGTGACGAGCGGTGACTATCAGAGGTATTACGAAAACATGTACAAGAATCGATAATAACATTTCAATCTCAGAAAGAATCAAAATAACAGTTATAACTTCAATATCAAGGATGACGAACAAAAATGCACATCATCTGCCAGCGTGGGCAGAAATCGAATATACGGCGTTATGCAAAAGCCCTTATCTGTCAACTCCATTCTTCGTGCCTAAGGAGTCGAAAGTGTTCCTTTGCAGAGAGGATGGAAGCAGAAAAGAGGCTAGAATCTTATACCTGGTCTTCAAGCCAGCTGATGCACCTGAGGACGCAGAGTGGGAAGACGACCCGGTGCCAGGTGAAATCCTAGTGTCGGTATTGGGCGATGATGACGAGGAGGTGGAGCCAGTCAAGGCTGTCTTCCTCGACCAGGATGTAGAGGACTTCATCCAGGTGGTGGAGGAGGATGATGCTACCATCACCTTCGACATCGACTGGGACTATGGTGAGGTGAAAGTGGAGAAGTCGGAGAAGACTCGTGACGGATTCGTCTGCAAGAAGGAGGACTTCGGCGACGAGGGACTGCTTGTCACCTTGACTCCTGATGAGGGCGCACCTTTCACGATGCGCTTGCAGATTCCATACCTGGGCTTCTCGCTCTACGACAAGGATGGCAACAAGGTGCACGGAGATGTGGTCGTGCCTCACGACAAGGTGAACGACTATAGTTATGACTTCGTGGGCGATGACAACAACGACCGTTTCTCGCTCCACTTGGACAATGACAAGCTCATCTATACTTGTGTGCTCCGTCCTCACGAGGCGAAACTCGTGGTACGTGACCAAAGACAGAAAATGGCGATCGTGGATGAATTGCCATCAGAGGGCAAGTTGACCGACTTGATGATGAATGCCCACGAGATTCTTGTGAAGAACAAGAACTATCGCTGGCGTGTCACCCTGAGCGGCACTTCCCTGGAGTCGGAGAGCGAAAGCGAGTTTGAGCTGGAGCCTACTGCCTTGGGCAACTATGCTTACGAGCAGTTCCAGAAGGCAGCTGGAAATATCGACGAACTGGGCGGTCATCTGATAGCCTTGGAACAGAAGTATGCTTTCCAGTGGTTCTGGTTGAAAGAGGAGGATTGGCGCCACGACGATGCCATGTTCGATATGTTCATGAAGCAGTTGGTGGCATTCTCTTATGTCAGTCAGAAGCCTATCCAGGGCGACCAGTTGCAGGCACGCAACAACAAGCGCAAGATACGCCGTTGTGCCAAGATGATTTTGGCGCATCAGGCTGGAGAGCAGAGCCTCTGGGACGAGGATGAGGAGGCACGCAAGGAAATCCTCTATCTCTTCAGTACATTCCACAAGGAATTTACGGAGGCATTGGAAAATTAAACATTAAACATTATTAATAAACGCCTAGTATAGGGGTGAATTCGGATTTTTTTCCCTAATTTTGCACCTTGGTAAATTATGTATTGTAAAATCTGAAGAAAATATACAATAAAAATAATGAAGAAGAAAATTCAGTTCAGTCTCGTCTATCGAGACATGTGGCAGAGTTCTGGTAAGTTCCAGCCACGTAAAGACCAGTTGGCTAAGATAGCCCCAGTGATCATCGAGATGGGTTGCTTTAGCCGTGTAGAGACCAATGGTGGTGCCTTCGAGCAGGTAAACCTCTTGGCAGGTGAGAACCCTAACGAGGCTGTTCGCGCATTCTGCAAGCCTTTCAATGAGGCTGGTATCAAAACCCACATGCTCGACCGTGGTCTGAACGCTCTTCGTATGTATCCTGTGCCAGACGATGTACGTGCCCTCATGTACAA
>OWJF01000462.1_pt1 | contig 20751 bp, 18 predicted proteins | sample 1732941 | NCBI WGS metagenome assembly OWJF01 (sample SAMN05065770, study PRJEB22554) | human gut metagenome | biome: ENVO:2100002; feature: ENVO:00000062; material: ENVO:00002003 | host: Homo sapiens | place: USA
GAGATGCAGCGTAGTCTCGTGGGCTCGGAGATGTGTATAAGAGACAGGGGTGGGGCTTTTGTGTGTTTTTTTTGTTTATTTCCTATATCCCCTAATTCCATACCACAACAGTACAAACTCACAGACAAGGGCTATAATCCATGTGAACTGCCATGAGCCTATCCAGTCGGCAAGCATTCCCTGAAGCACAGGGAAGACTGCTCCACCAAACACACCCATCATAAACACTCCTGAGGCACGCGATGTGTATTCGCCAAGTCCGTCAACAGCAAGAGTGAACACGCAACTCCACATGACGGAGTGGAACAGGCCGACAGCAGCCAAGAGCCAAAGGTTCTCTGTGAGCATGGCAGCTGTCATGAGCGCTATAGCTCCGAGTGTGACGGTGATGAGCATAGGGCGTGGCTTAACATTCTTCATCGAAGCTGACATCATACGTCCGATAAGGAAACCGCCCCAGTAGATTGTGGCAAGCAAGGCTGGCGACAAGGCGGCACCACCGGCTGCAAGTTCCATTGCGTGCAGATTGATGTTGTTGCCAATGCTCACCTCCGTACCTACGTAGAAGAATATTGTTATTACTCCATACTTAAGGTTGCGGAACGACCATACGCTCTTTGCCTTTTCTCCGGAAGAGGCAGGAGTATTGCTGTTGGTAGCTGTTCGTGTGCCCTCTATATCGGGCAAGGCAAGTCGGCGTGTGGTCATTGTGGTGACCACAATACATAGAGTCATGAGTATAAAGGGCAGAGTGAGCTGTGATGCTGTGACGCTATCGAGAGGTACTCCCGCAAACATGATGCCCGTCACGAATAGTGGTGCTATGGTTGTGCCAAATGAGTTGACGGCACAGGTGAAGTTCATTCGCTGCACTGCACTTGTGCCTGGCAAAGGATAGGCAGCGATATATGGATTAATGACCACCTGGAGCATGGCAGCTGCCGTACCCATAAGGAACGAACCGATAAGAAAAACAAAGTAGCCGAACGGTACGAAGTCGCCATTAAAAACAATGCCTGCATCACCAGCATACTCTGCACAAAAGGCAGACGCTGTATAGAACACCAAACCTTCGACCATGACTATCAGCGAGCGTATGAGTGTGCGCTTGTAGCCAATGAGATTGAGCATTCGTCCTGTTCGCGAACTGTTGAGCAGATAGCCCAAGAAGAAGGCGAAGGAGATGAGTGTGGTCAATGAGTTGCGCATTGTTGTGGCTTCCGACAGGAACGCAATCTTGAGTGGTCCCTGACACTGACCGTTTACTGTTGTAAGGAATCCTACAATAAAATATATAAAGGTGAGCAGCAGGAACGGTCCTGCGGTCTTTAGGTTTAGGGATTTCATATTGATGTTAGGTTTTTTGTTCAAGTTGAAAATTGAGAGTCAATTCAAGTTGAAAATTGAGAGTTTAGAGTTGAAAGTTATGATATGCTTTAACATTAAATGTTTAGCTTGGTAATCATAACTCTCAATTCTCAATTCTCAATTTTCAACTCTCAACTGAAGATTATAGTATTTCCTCAAGAGTCTGCATTGCTCCCTTGGTCTTGATGCTCTCCACCATCTTCAGATAAGGCTGTGTGAAGTTGTTAGCCGCACGCAGATTGGTGCTGCGGAACGGAGAGAGAGCGAGGAAGTCGAGCGGCTCATCGCTTGTGATAAGCTTCTGGTCGTCGGCTGTGAGCCATGGATCTGCCACCTCAAACTGTTCGCCATTGTCGTCGGTGTGATACTTCAGGTAGTGGCGGTAGGCAGCGAATAGATAAGCCACACGGATGAGTTCCTTGTCGTCAGCAATCATCTTTTCAAGATTAGGCATTACATACACTGGGAACTTAGAAGCGCCATCGAAGCAAAGACGAGCCACCTGGTCGCTTACTGTGCGGTTGCCGAAACGCTCGCAGAGAGTCTGCTTGTAGAGTTCAAGGTCGGTGTCCTGTGGAGCCGGAACATACGGAGTGATGTCGATGTCCATAAACTGGCGTACAAACTTGGCTATGCGCTCGTCGTGCATGGCAGCGTCCACCTTGCGGTAACCGTAGAGGAACGAGGGGTAGGAGAGCAGCGTGTGTGAAGCGTTGAGCAGAGAGAGTTTCATGTTCTCAAAGGCAGTCACGTCATCAGTCATCTGTGCGCCGACATTCTCCCATGCCGGGCGGCCTGCGGCGAAGTTGTCCTCCACTACCCACTGTATGAAGTCCTCGCAATATACAGGAGCCTGGTCGTTGGTGCCGTTCTCCTCGTTGAGGCGCTTGATGTCCTCAGGACGTGTGGCAGGAGTGATGCGGTCGACCATTGAGTTGGGGAAGGTCACGTTCTCCTCCATCCATGCAGCCAGTTCTTTGTCTTGTGCCTCAACGAACGACATGAATGCGCGGCGTGCCGTATTGCCGTTGTGCTGAAGATTGTCGCAAGAGAGTATGGTGATAGGGCCAGCACCTGATGCCACGCGACGGCGGAGTCCTTCGGCTACATATCCGAATGCTGTCTGTGGGTCGTGAGTATGCTCAAGGTCGTGAGCCACCTGCGGATTGTCGAGCATGAACTCGCCAGTCTGTCGTGAGATGTTGTAGCCGCCCTCGGTGATGGTGAGGGTTATGATGCGGATGTTGGGGTCGGCAATCTTGTTCAGAATAGCCTCCTTCTCCTCAACGCCCCAGTACAGTTCTACCAGCGCGCCCAGACGATAAACCTCATTGTTGCCGTCGCGTCCGCATACGGTCAGTGTGTATTCGCCGTTCTGCGCCTTGAGAGCCTTGTACAGAGGTTCGTCTCTCTCAAGAATCATTGCTCCACAGATGCCCCAACCATGCTGAGTGGAATCTTCGAGCAGTTGGCTTGTCATATATTCGAGGTGGGCACGATGGAAGTTGCCAACGCCGAAATGAAGAATGCCAGACTTGACCGAGTTGCGGTCGAAAGAATACGTGTTGATTACATTTGTTGCCATAATCTTTTTAAGTTATTAGTTATTGTTTCTTTAGTTATTATTTGTTCTTTTCGCTTGCAAAATTATACTGCAAAAAGATTATGGCAAAGATTTTTTTTGAGGCAAGTTTTGGAAACGTTTGCGGTAACGTTTCCAAAATCTGCAAACGTTTTAAATTGTTTTAGATGGGGTGTTAAAATAGGAGTTAGAGGAAGTTAAGAGGAAGTTAAGAGGAAGTTAACGGACAAATGCTTTGTTTTCTACAGTTTATACATATGTCCTCCCTCTATCTGCTTTGCCGCTTGTCTTAGCAAGAACTTCTGTTAACTACGGGCAAAGCCCAAACTTCCTATAACTCCTATTTAGCCCTGTCTATTCCCCTGTAGACGCTCGGCACTTCATTTCCGTGCGCAGCACAATCTTTCGATTCTCTGCCTTAGGATTGCGCATCTTTTCAAGTACCAGTTCGGCTGCTCGTTGTCCCATCTCGGCGAGAGGAGGCTCAACGGTAGTGAGTTGCGGGTTAACAATAGTGGAAAGCTCTGTTCCCGAGAATCCTGCCACAGCCACATCCTCTGGTATGCGACGTCCAAGCTCACGCAGACGGTTCATTGCTCCGATAGCAAGAGTGTCGGTAAAGGCATATACAGCATCAAACTCGATGCCTTGCCTAACAAGACTGTCCATAGCAGCCGCACCATCGGCAAACGTCATTCCTGTCTTAACAACAAGCTGAGGGTCGTAGATATGGAATTTCTCCATTGCCTCGCGATAGCCGCCAGCACGCTCCACTGCATTATACACATCATCCGGACCATAGAGATAGGCAATACGGCTGCGACCAAGACGTATCAGGTGTTCAGCCATAAAGTAGGAGTCGTTGTTGTCGTCCACCATCACCTGCGGCATGTCGTCCATACCATGAGGTATACGGTCGTAGAAGACAATGGCTACACCCTCTTTGGCAAGACGGCGATAGGTCTCGACATTATGCTTATAGCTGCAAATGCTCACTATGAGTCCGTCGACCATAAACTCCTCCATCATCTGCAGGTTCTCTCGCTCACGGTTGGGGTTCTCGTCCGACTCGGCTATCATCACCTTCTGATTGTTCTTGTAGAGTATGCTCTGTATGCCAGCCACCACCTGCGAGGCGTATGGTGTGTGCATCTCAGGCACTATCACACCGATAGTGTTGGTGCGACCCATTTTGAGATTCATTGCCACAGGATTGCGTCGGTAGCCAAGACGCTCCGCCTCGCGCAGCACAGCCTCACGTGTCTCACGCCGTATGTTCTTGTCGTCGGTCAATGCACGTGACACTGTCGACACCGAGATGCACAGCGAGCGTGCTATGTCTTTTATTGTTACATGTTTCATTGTCGGTAGAATAAATACAGGTGTTATGTATTATAATTTAATATTATCTGCAAAAATACAAAAATACATTGAATATCTCTTGACATATAATATGAAAATCACAGTCGTCGGTCTGGCGTAACGGATATTTCAATAAAAAATCGTAACTTTGTACTGCAATTAAGGATAACTCCACAACACAATAGGATAACTCCCACAACACATATTGCAAACGTTTGCGAATATTGGGAACGTTACCGCAATCGTTTCCATAAATTAAAACACAACAAGATTGAATAGTCTGCTCAATAATGGCTAATTTAGCCATCGCAAAGAGTAACTAAATAAACCTTATTTTTATATTATATCGTATGAGCATCAATATCCAGAGAAATCAGAAGAAGAGAGTAGTAATCGTTGGTGGCGGACTTGGCGGACTGCGCCTTGCAGAAGACCTCTACGGGTCGGGCATGCAGGTAGTGCTGATCGACAAGAACAACTTCCACCAGTTTCCGCCGCTTATCTATCAGATAGCGTCGGCAGGTATCGACCCGAGCAGCATTTCATTCCCCTTCCGTCAGATATTCCGCAAGCGCAAGGACTTCTATTTCCGTATGGCTGAGGCTCGTATGGTAGACACCGAAAAGAAGATTCTGCAGACTTCTATCGGCAAGATCGACTACGACTACCTTGTATTGGCAGCCGGAGCTACAACTAATTTCTTCGGCAACAAGAACATCGAGGAGTGGGCAATACCGATGAAGACTGTGCCCGAGGCAATGGGTCTGCGCAATGCCCTGCTCTCCAACTTCGAGCGTGCGCTGACCTGCGCTACAGAGGAGGAGCGTCAAGAGCTGCTCAATATTGTAATTGTAGGTGGTGGTGCTACTGGTGTGGAGATTGCCGGAGCGTTGTCGGAGATGAAGCGCTACGTCATTCCTTACGACTATCCCGACATGGATTTCTCGTTGATGCACATTTACCTTATAGAGGCTGGCGACCGTCTGCTTGCCGGAATGTCGCAAGACTCGTCGCGTAAGGCTTACGACTTCCTCAAGAGCATGGGTGTCGACGTGCAGTTCGGCAAGATGGTGACCGACTATCGCGACCACAAGGTAATCATGAAGGACGGCACAGGGATTCCTACACGTACATTCCTCTGGGTGTCGGGCATTCGTGCCAACGCCATGCCGGGCATCAGCGACGACCACCAGGGACGTGGTTTCCGCTTCAAGGTTGACCAGTTCAACCGCATTCCCGGACTGGATGGCGTGTTTGCCATTGGCGACCAGTGTCTGCAGACCTCCGATGCCGCTTACCCCAACGGACACCCGCAGGTGGCACAGGTGGCAATACAGCAGGCTAAGAATCTTGCCAAGAACCTCAAGAAGATTAACGAAGGTCAGGACGAGAGCTCTCTTACAGCCTTCAAGTACAACAACCTCGGTTCAATGGCAACTATCGGCCGCAACAAGGCAGTGGTAGAGATAGGCAAGTTCCGCAGCCAGGGATTCTTCGCATGGATTCTGTGGCTCGTAGTTCACCTGCGCTCAATCCTCGGCGTCAAGAACAAGATGATGGTGTTGCTCAACTGGCTTTGGAAATACGTCAGCTACAACGATTCTATCCGCATGATCACCTACGCCACAAAGCCGCGTGAGGTAGTGGAGCGTATGGAGCGTGAGCAGACCACACACTTGGGTGAGGACCTCATGGATTGATAAAAGCTGAAAGCGGAGATTTTTTTATTTATAATTCTGTATTTTATAATTCTAAAAATAGTATATTTGCAGAAGAATGGACGGCGTCATGACCATGGCGCCGTTTTTTTAATTATAAAAATCTGAGACATGAAAAGAAAGACTGCTCTTATCACAGGTGCTACAAGCGGAATAGGAATGGCTTGTGCACGTCGTTTTGCCGTTGGTGGCTACAATCTTATCATTACAGGCCGTTCTGCCGACAAGCTTCAGGTGTTGAAGGCTGAACTTGAGGCTGGTGGGGTGGAGGTGCTTGCGCTCGCCTTCGACGTGTGCAATCGTGAGGCTACGCGCGATGCTGTGGCAAGCATACCCGATGCTTTCAAGCCCATCGACGTGCTTATCAACAACGCCGGACTGGCACGCGGTCTGGAGCCCGAATACGAGGGCGACTTCCAGGACTGGGACGAGATGATTGACACCAACATCAAGGGATTGCTCAACATGACTCGCTTCGTGGTGCCCGGGATGGTGAGCCTTAATCACGGTCATGTGATAAATATAGGTAGTGTGGCTGGCGATGCGGCTTATGCCGGAGGCGGAGTCTACTGTGCCACAAAGGCTGCCGTCAAGGCACTTACCGACGGACTGCGCATTGACGTAGCCCATACAAGTGTACGAGTAACCAATCTGAAGCCCGGACTCGTTGAGACCAACTTCTCCAACGTCCGCTTCCATGGCGACAACGAGCGTGCCGACAATGTCTATAAGGGTATCAAACCGCTCGTAGGCGACGACATTGCCGATGTGGCGTTCTATGCAGCAAGTGCTCCCGAGCATGTGCAGATTGCCGAAGTGCTGGTGCTTGCCACACATCAGGCCAATGGAACCGTTGTGCATAGAGAGAGCCTTGCCAAATAGTCGTAGTGCTCACCCTCTGCCACGATCTCACACTGCAAACCGCATTGCTTGCTTATAGAGGCGAGCAGTGCGGGGTCGGTGTATAGCCAGTCGAAGGGTTCGCCCTTCACGTTTTTGTATTGCATCTGGTAGTCCACCTCGCCGTAGTACGGCGCATTGAGGTCGATGTCCATCGACCCGTCCTCGTTCTCGTATATGTATTTCAGGTCGGACGAGTCTACCAATATCTGCCCGCCATCAGCCAGCAGTTCCTTCAGACGGTTGAGCAGCGATGGCAGACGCTCGAGTTTGCCGGCAATGCCTGTGCCGTTCATCAGTAGCAGCAGCGTGTCGTATTTGCCCTGCAGTTGCGGGTCAAACAGGTTCACACACTCCACATCCTTAATTCCACGCTCACTCATCACCTCGCAGCTCAGCGGTGAGATGTCGATAGCTTTCACCTCAATGCCACGTTCCTGCAGAGCCAGCGCATGACAACCGGCACCCGCACCGATGTCGAGCACCCGTCCGCATGCCATCTCAAGAGCCTTCTGCTCCAGACGTGGCATCTTCGCTAACGGACGGAACAGATGCTCCACAGGCATTTCATCCTCTTCAAACATCGATGACAACACACGCAGACGGGCAGCCTTGCCCGAGCGGTGGAAGTCGCTTATAGCCGCACCCATAGGGTCGTGGCTTTTATCTAATATGGAATATTTCATCTTAAGCTTTTCAGTTTTTATATTTAGACGTTTATTCGATTTTGTATTGAAATGGCTACAAAGTTATGCTTAACAGATGAAATATCCAAGCCTAAATATTCTTTTCTATATTATTATAAAACGATTGTCAGGAAAATTGCCTATTTTTGCAGAATATAACAGCAAAACAATCTACATGAACAAACGTGAATATGCAAAGGCAAACCTTGAATGGCTTGCCGAGAAAGCCAAGGAAGATGGCGTAAAGTCGCTTCCGCGTGGCATTTACTATAAGGTTTTATCTGAGGGCAACGCCGACGGCAAGCATCCCACACCTCGCAGCATCGTCACCGCCCACTACACCGGTCGCACCATCAATGGCAAGAAGTTTGACTCAAGCCGTGGTGGAGCACCATTGGCTGTGCGCCTGTGCGACCTCATTGAGGGCTGGATTGTAGCCATGCAGCAGATGTGCGTGGGCGACAAGTGGGAGGTCTACATCCCTGCCGAAATGGGCTACGGCAAATTCTCGCAACCCGGAATACCCGGCGGATCAACACTCATTTTCGAAATCGAACTCCTGGGAATTGCTTAGAGTAAGATGGTGTAATATATAATTATCTAAAAACCAATGTAATATGAATTTCAACAACACAGTCCTAACCCTTGGCTTGGTAGCAGCCTTCCTGCAGATGCCAGCCACATCGTTTGCCCAAGGCTCGGGTGCCAACCGTTCTAATCCTCTTTTGCAGAAGAGCAGCCTGCCATTTGGCGCGCCCGACTTCAGCAAGATTCAAGAGACCGACTATCTGCCGGCAATCCAGGCAGCTATCAAGAATCAGCGTGAAAACATCCAGAAGATTGTCGACAACAAGAAGAAGCCGACATTCCAGAACACTATCCTCGCCTATGAGGAGAGTGGCGTAATGCTCGACCGCGTCATCAACGTGTTCGACGGACTCACAAGCGCACACAAGACTCCTGTTATTGCCGAGACAGAAGACAAGGTGATGCCGCTGCTCACCGAGCTCGACAATGAGATTTCATTCAATCAGCGCCTTTTCGAGCGCATCAAGTACGTCTACGACAACGAGTACAGCAAGCTCAAGGGCGAAGACCAGCGTCTCACCGAAGTCATCTACAAGAGCTTCGTACGTTCGGGCGCTTTGCTTCCTGCCGACAAGATGAAACGCATGAAGCAGATCAATTCGCGCATTTCCGAGTTGCAGCAGCAGTGGGGCAACCTCCTGCCAGCTGCCACCAACAACGCCGTGGTTTGGGTAGACAGCAAGGAGCAGCTCGCCGGACTCAGCGATGCCGACATTGCCCAGTGCAAGAAGGATGCTGAGAGCCGTGGCAGCAAGTCGCCCTATTGCATCGTCATCATCAATACCACACAGCAGCCCATCCTCGCCAGTCTGCAGAATCGCGACCTGCGTCGCAAGGTGTTTGAGGCAAGCGTCCACCGCGCTGATGCCACCAACCCCAAGTACAACACATTCCCCATCGTAACAGAGCTTGCAAAGCTGCGTGCCGAGAAGGGCAAACTCATGGGCTACGCCACCTACGCCGACTACTCGCTCGAGCGCACAATGGCAAAGAATCCAAAGAATGTCTACAACTTCCTGCGCCAACTCATCAAGGACTATTCGCCCAAGGCCGATGCCGAGACACGAGCCATCGAGCAGTATGCCCAGAAGCTTGAGGGTCCCGACTTCCGTCTGCAGCCCTACGACCGCTTCTACTATTCTGCCAAGATGAAGAAGGAGATGCTCAACATCTCCGACGACGAGATAAAGCCCTACTTCAATGTCGACAGCGTGCAGATCAACGGCGTGTTCTACGCAGCCCAGCGTGTCTACGGCCTCACATTCAAGCAGCGCAAGGACATCCCGACTTATCATCCCGATATGAAGGTGTTTGAGGTGATTGACAAGAACGGCAAGTCCATCGCTCTCTTCTACAGCGACTTCTTCCGTCGTCCCACCAAGCGTGGCGGAGCATGGATGAGTGCTTTTGCCAAGCAGAGCCGCCAGCGCGGACAGCTCCCCATCATCTACAACGTGTGCAACAATGCCAAGGCTCCCGAAGGTCAGCCGTCGCTCATCACTTGGGACGAGGTGTGCACCATGTTCCATGAGTTTGGTCACGCCCTCCACGGCATCCTTTCCAACTGCCAGTACAACACCCTCTCAGGTACAGCCGTGGCACGCGACTTCGTAGAGCTTCCGTCGCAGTTCAACGAGTCGTTTGCAAGCATTCCCGAGATATTCGACCACTTCGCACGCCACACCGAGACTGGCAAGCCGATGCCAGCCGACCTCAAGGCACGCATGCTCGAAAGCATCAACTTCCAGACTGCCTACGCCCTTGGCGAGAATCTGGCTTCAACCTGCCTCGACCTCGCATGGCACATGATCAGCGCCGACGAGGTGCCGTCGCCCTATATGGCAGGAGCTTTCGAGAAGGAGCAGCTCCACAACATCGGTCTGCTCAATACACAGATACCTCCACGCTACTCTACCTCTTACTTCAACCACGTGTGGGGTGGGGGCTACGCTGCCGGCTACTATAGCTATCTGTGGACTGAGGTGCTCGCTGTCAACGTTGCCGACTACTTCGCCAAGCACGGAGCACTCGACCCCGCCATCGGACAGGCCTTCCGTGACAAGATTCTGAGTCGTGGCAACACCAAGGACCAGATGCAGATGTTCACCGACTTCACTGGAATGCAGAGCCCTGATGCCTCAGGACTGCTCAAAGCAAGAGGACTGTAGTGTTGAAGAAAAGTCATGAATATCCACGAATGACTCACGAATTCTGTAGCTTAGATTCATGGTTAATTCATGGTTATTCGTGACAATAAAAGAAAAATATTATCAATTTATTAATCGACAAATTAAAAAAATGATCAATCGACTTTTATCTTTTCTTGACGCTTCGCCAGTGAATTTCCTGGCAGTCAAAAATATCGCAGACATGCTTGAGGCTGGCGGATTCCGTCGTCTCGACCCATGCCAGCCGCTCGGCGCTGTCAAAGCCGGCGACCGATTCTTCGTCACCAAGAACGACTCGTCAATCTACGCCTTCCGCATAGGCAGCCAGCCGCTCGCCGAGGCAGGATTCCACATGATATGCGCCCATAGCGACTCGCCCACGTTCCGCATCAAGCCCAATGCCGAGATGCTCTGCGAGGGCGGACTCGTCAAGCTCAACACCGAGGTGTATGGCGGTCCGATAATGTCTACATGGTTCGACCGTCCGCTCACACTTGCCGGACGTGTCATCGTGCGCAGCCAGGACGTGATGCGTCCCGACACGATGCTGCTCCACATCAAGCGACCGCTGCTGCAGATTAGTAACCTCGCCATCCACTTCAACCGTCAGGTCAACGATGGCGTTAAGCTGAGCCGTCAGAAGGACGTGCTGCCGCTTTTGGGTCAGATTACGAGTCAGCTCGAAGCCGGCAATCTGCTCCTCAATGTCATTCTTGAAGAGTTGGGCAAGCAGCGCCCCGTAAGCCGTGAGGACATTCTCGACTTCGACCTCTATCTTGCCGACACAGCGCCAGCATGCACCTTCGGCGTTCACAACGAGTTTATCTCATCCGGACGTCTCGACGACCTCTCGATGTGCTTTGCCGGACTTGAGGCCATCCTTGCCGCTGCCGACAGCGACACCACACAGGTGCTCGGTATCTTCGACAACGAGGAGACTGGTTCGCAGACCAAGCAGGGAGCAGGCAGCCCCTTCCTCTCGTACATGCTGCGCCGCATAGCCTTGGCACAGAGTGGCACCGAGGAAGCCTACTATCAGGCAGTAGAGCGTGCCTTCATGATTTCGGCAGACAACGCCCACGCATGGCATCCCAACTATCCCGAGAAGTACGACCCGACCAACCATCCTATGCTTGGCGGCGGTCCGGTCATCAAGTTCAATGCTGCCCAGAAGTACGCTTCCGACGCAGCTTCGGCAGCCGTCTTCGCCGGAATATGCGCCAAGGCAGGTGTGCCGTGCCAGCGCTTTGTCAACCACAGCGATGTGGCAGGCGGCAGCACCCTCGGCAACATCCTCGCCTCGTCAATCCCATTGCGTGGTGTAGACATGGGCAATGCCATCCTCGCCATGCACAGCTGCCGTGAGACAGGTAGCGTGCGCGACCATGAGTACTGCGTAAAGGTGTTTACGGAGTTTTATAATATGTAGAAGCCCTACCCCCAGCCCCTCCCCCGCAGGGAGGGGAGTTGTATGAACCGACAGCTTATAGTAGCGGAGGTCTCCGGCCTCCACAGCAAGCTAACACCACAGCAAACAAAAGGAACGGCGGACAGGAGTCCGCCGTTCCTTTTATATTACGTAGTTGAATGAAGAATTCTGAATTCAAAATTGAACAATTTCTAATCGCCGCAGGCGACCAATTCAACATTCCACATTCCTAATTCAACACTCCACAATGTGTTTCCCCACGACGTGTCCCATTGTCCACGCCGCTTGCAGATTGAATCCTCCCGTAATGGCATCCACGTCGAGCACTTCGCCGGCGAAGAACAGTCCCTTGCACACCTTGCTTTCGAGTGTATGCAGGTCGATAGAAGCCAGCGAAACGCCGCCGCACGTCACGAATTCGTTGCGTGCCTTGCCACGTCCCTCAATCTGGTAGATATCGTTGGTCAGCGTCTCGATGATGCGGTTGAGGCTCTTCTTGCCCAGTTCGCCCCATCTTTGCTCAGTCGAGTGTCCCGTGCGACGTATTATGTAGTGCCACAGTCGGGTAGGGATGTTGAACGGCCTTACCGTAGCCAGTTGTTTCTGCGGGTTGTAGGCTGCAATGTCCCCAATCTCCTCCTCAGCCACCGAGCGTCGGCTCTCGCCAGTCCAGTTGATTGCTACGGGCGACTGATACAGCCGCTCGTTCAGATGGCGTGCAGCGTGCGACGACAGCTTCAGCGCAGCCGGACCGCTCATTCCCCAGTGGGTTATGAGCAGCAGTCCCTCGGCACGCATCTTCGTGCCCGGAATCGATGCTATCACAGGTTCCACCACCGTGCCCATCAGTTCAAGGAAGCTACGGTCTTTGATGTTGAACGTGAAGAGCGACGGCACCGGTTGTTCAATCTCATGTCCCAGCAAGGCGTGCATCTTCAGTCCTTCGCCCTTCGGACTGCCTCCAGTAGTGATGGCTACGCGGTCGAAGTCGCGCTCCCATCCGTTGGCAAAGCACAGGTGAAGCGTTCCGTCGTCGTTGCGAGTGATGCTGTTGAGGCAGTGGCGTGTCTTCTGCTTTACACCCAGACGTGTGGCAAGCCCCACCAGACAGTTGATGATGCTGTGCGAGTCCTGCGACTGCGGAAACACGCACTCGTCGTCCTGCGTAGTCAGCCCCACGCCCTCACGCTCAAACCATTCGTAGGCGCTGCGGTGGTCAAACCGCTTGAACAGCCTCTTCATCAGTTTGTGTCCGCGCGGATAGGCATGCTTCACGTCGCTTATCTGGCGAAACGAATTGGTAAGGTTGCAGCGTCCGCCGCCCGTGATTTCCACCTTGGCAAGCATCTTAGGCGCCTTTTCAAAGATAGTGATGTCGGCAGAAGGGCAGTTGCGCTTTGCTTCGATTGCAGCAAAGTAGCCCGCCGCTCCGCCACCGATAATGGCTATGGTCATATTTGAATGTTGAGTTTTTTTCGGCAAATATTAACATTATAATAATCTTTTTTCAGTCACGAATTATCACGAATTATCGTGAATTGACCATGAATTTCACCATGAATTATTCTTTTCACCACGAATTCCACTAATCACACGAATGTTGCGTGCGTTATCTGAATTCATGAATAATTCGTGGTAATTCGTGACAAAAAGAACTTTATGCTTGCTGCGTGGTGTTTAGTCACGAATTATCGTGAATTGTTCACAATTCTTTTTCCGCTTTTTTCACGCTACCAGCCTTCATTATCAAGGCCCTCACTTCGTCGTAGTCGGTGAATTGTGGGTTGCGTTCCATGAATATTCTCACGGCGCGGTCGATGAGTTTGTGGTTGATAAGTTTGGCATTCACCATCTTGTTACCCTCCACACGTCCCAGTCGTATCTGCACCGTAGTGCTAATCATGTCGAATATGAGTTTCTGCGAAGTGCCAGCCTTCATGCGCGTGCTGCCCGTAACAAATTCCGGACCCGTCAACACCTCCACCCGATAGTCGGCTTGAGCGGCAATGGGCGAGTTTGGATTGTTCACGATGCATCCCGTAGTGATGCCCTCGGCACGTGCGTGTCGTAGCGCAGCCAGCACAAATGGCGTGGTGCCGCTTGCCGAGATGCCCACCACGATGTCCTCCTGGCAGACCCCCCTTGCCGTGAGCTGCGTCCAGCTGTCGTCGGTGTCGTCCTCGCGCGACTCTCGTGTTTGCGTCAGACACTCCATGCCGCCCGGGAAAATGGCTTGAATCTGCCGTCCGTCGATGCCGTAAGTGTTCTGCACTTCAATGGTGTCGAGAGTAGCGAGTCGTCCGCCTGTACCGCATCCCACATAAAACAGTCGTCCGCCGCAGCGCAGCTTATGCTCCACGGCATCAATCAGCCGGTTGATGGCAGGCAGCGCCTTGTCCACCGCCACGGGCACCGACATGTTCTCGCGATTGATATTGGCTGTTATCAGTTCCACGCTCATCTGTTCCAGATGGTCGTAGTGCGATGGCTGCTCCGTAATTCTCTTGTCCATATTAGCACGATTTTATTTCATATCTGCAAATTTAGATAAAAAATCTGAATTATAAGCCTGTCTTATCAAGAGATAGTGCAAACCGATGACAATGTATAATTTTGTGGATAGATGTTGCATGCAAATATAGTACATGCAGTAAAAAAGTGTTACAAATAAAAAATCGATTCTAGAGATTTTGAAAGCTGTTTTTCATGGTTTTAACAGCGGTTGAGCCTCGATATTTATCAATCAAGCCATCTTTGCCTTGCAACTGTACTCCTTTTGCAATGCAAATGAAGCCCAATTGCAATGCAAAAGGACTACAGTTGTAGTGTAAAAGTAGTCGTTTTACAATCAAATGGAGGATTTGTGCATTTCTATTTTCCCCTCTTCTTAGTTGCAAATCGTGTAACCTTCTGTATGTAAGGACTTTAACTTGGATTGCTCAAAACTCGCGAATTTCGAGCTAAAGATTTCTTCGTGCGTTCAACTCATAGTATTGAGCGATAAAAAATACAAATATTGTATTTGAAATGGTGCTACTTCTTCACTCCGTACACCTCATAGTCCTTCTTCCGTCTTTCTACAATCGGTGTATTTTTCCCGTCATAGTACATGTCAAACCATGTTGATGATTCCTTTGGTTTCATACTGTCACTCAGCACAAAACGCTTGCCGTCCAATGACCGTTGCTGTATATAATAATGGTGTTGTCTATATTCCGTCTTGACGAATACTTCTCTTGGTCCTAAGAAGCAAATGTCGTCGTACATCCTTATCTCTGCTCTTCTGTAGGTTTCACCATTGTTTCTTCCACGCCTCATATACACTCCACCAATCTTCAAGAAATCCATGAAACCGATGGTGACAAATTCTGGCTCTCTGGTAAAGCATGTCATATTCTCCAGATATACCCAGTAGTCCTTGCCGTGCTCTGTAAAATGCAGCAGAGCGTTATCCTGCAGCTCTGCAAACTCATACGTCTGTTCAGGCTTTTCCATTGGTTTGTACAGTTCAGTACGCACAAGGTATTTACCTTCTCTGTTCTGCACCACTCTTATGCCGTACGCCTGAGGATATATCTTGGCATAACAGCCTAACGACTCCCATTTATCCAGCCAATTTCTGCGATAGAATACCTGATAATTGTTTCTCGTGTCGTTTGTGATTCTCAGATTGGCAGGTTCCTTATAATCATCCAACAGTGTCTTGCCATCGATGTGGTCAATCTCTATTGCTGGTTTGAAAAACCTTATGTATTGTTTCTTTTCCTCTTCAAACTGCTTGACATCTCTTTCCCATGCATTTCTCCTTTCTGCTAATTCCTCAGCGGTCATGGGGTGCACAATGCTATCCCAAGTCTTGCGCCATGCCAGACATCCTTGCTCATCTTCCCAAATCGACATATCTTCTATTTTCTCCTTGAACATGTATAGTCTGTCTGGCTCTGATGGCTGCACAAAGAAATTACTGAATCGCAGTCCTTCGTCTGTCCCATTGTTCAACGCATTCCGCAACACAAAACTGTTCTCGTCCATCAGCCGTGTCCTTACTCTCGGATAGAGGCGCTGCCCGTCTGTAGTGGAAAATTCCAGAAAACCGTGCTTTTCGATTCTCGGTCGCTTGACGTATCGCACGCCATTGCGCAAGTCCATCCAGGGACGTTCTCTGTCTATCTTCCGTCTGGAATATAGCTTGGCTATTCCGTATGCTTTCAGTTCTACCTTATTATATTCACATGCCAGCACTTCCTTGCCGTCCTTATCCACAACACCCGACAGCCCTTCCTTGTTGCTGACTATCTTGTAGCCGTATGCTTCTTCCAAGTCCATACGTTGCCCCTCATGTGTCATCACGGTGATAAGTTCTGTTCGTGCGTCCGATGTGATTCTTTCTTTTTCGTTGCGAATGGAATAGGCAATATTATACATTCCTTCTGCATCTTCGCTCAGAATGCCTTTTCCTGCTACACGTCCCTCAAACATAGCTTGCCAGTCTCTGTCATCTGACGGCAGACCAAACAAGCGGTACAATCCCACATTATCCAATATCAGACAATACTTCTTGCCTTCAAACACACGCATGCCACGTCCCACCTGTTGCAGATACTTAGCCAACGAAAGTGTAGGTCTCGCCAACTGTATAAACTCTACATCGGGACAGTCAAAGCCCTCACCGAACAAATCAACGGTTATAAGAATTTTGAGTTTTGAATTTTGAGTTTTGAATTGTCGGCAAAGCCGATTTTGAATTTTTGAATTTTGAATTTTGAATTCATGGCAATTCGTGTTCTTTAAAGAGTTATTATTGGCTAAATTCATGGACAATTCATGACAATTCGTGTCCTTTATAGAGTCATTCGTGCCCTTAAACCTTTCAATTATAGCTTTCCGTTCTTCCAGCGGAGTCTTCGAGCTTATCGCCACCGCATTCAGTCCATGTTCCCTGTAATATTGCGCTATTCGTTCCGCATGAGCGATGTCTATGGCATAGGTGATGCCCTTCTTGTCGGGAGCATATCGCAGGATAGTATCGCAAAGCCTCTCGATGCTTGGCTGCACATTCAGCTTCTCACTCATCTCTTTCAGCGAGAAGTCTCCATCAGCACCTCGTTTTTTGAGCGAGTTCACCAAGCGCCAGTCCTCGCTATCCTCCTTGATAGACATATAATCGTACAGCGATAGCCACCCATCCGCAATAAATTTATTATACGACCACGACTGCAGCAGCACATCAAACAAGTCGGTAAAACCATGCTTATTCAATCTGCAAGGCGTAGCAGTCAGTCCCAGCTTCCTTGCCTCCGGATAAGCATCCATCACCTCCTTATAAGTCTTCGCCACAGCATGATGCGCCTCATCAATGATAATAAGCGAAGGTCTCTCCTCCAATTCATGATAGTGCTTCGACAACCACTGTATCGAGAAAACTTTGATAAGTGAAGAGTGAAAAGTGAAGAGTGAAGAATCCAATTGCTTTCCACGCTTAACATTTAACATTTCACATTTAACATTATGCGTAGCATTAAGCATTTCACATTTCACATTAAGCGAAGCCTCAAGTGTTTCCTCAATCTGCTCTACAAGTTCCCTTCTATGCGCCACAATCCACACACATGGATTTTTCACTTTTAACTTTTCACTTTTCACTACTTCTGCAAGAAGTATCGTTTTTCCTGTTCCAGTCGGCATCTGAACCATGACAGATTGACGAGTCTTGAACGCCTCTTCAATCCGTTGCACCATGTCCTTTTGGTAATCGTAAAGTTGTATTTCCCTCATAATTCTGTACGCTCTTCTATCACAACAATTGATTTTTGCAAACGAAAAAAATACAAAAAACAGTGGCTTAACCAACAAGGCAAAACCTTGTTGACCAAGTCACTTATAGAATATAAAAAATATATGTGCTTTATAAAAAAAGAATGGTACAAATAAAGAAAGTACCGAAAAAGATTAGAACCCCATTCAGTATCGCTCTGCACTACGCCGCCACTCGGATGAGGAGTTTGATTTTTGAGTTTTATAATCAGCTATGCCGCTTGCCAAAGCAATAATTAGGAGTTGTCTCGGCTAACGGTTACGATTAAGAATTAAACAATGTAGAGTTGCCGTAGGCTTCAATTCGTATTCCAGAAAAACTCCTAATTCACCATTCAAAACTCAACATTGCGCTTTATACGCCCCATCCTTTGCCTCGTATATAACCGATGGCTCCAGTACTTCCACTGTGTGCCATGCACCTTGTGGCACAACACAACCATAATTACCAACGGTGGGGTCAAGATGTATGCGTTCTTTCTCGTTTCCGTTTTCATCACAGATAATCTCCACGATCTTACCGCACAAGAGAAAAACATTCTCCGTACTTTGTGGATGTCTGTGTATAGTACTTCATATAATTGATTTTAATGATTTAAAATCTTAAGACTTTAAACAGTTGGTGTTCGATAAAGGGAATAAGGAAGTCGTTCCCATAAAATATGACAACGACAATGTTTGGAGAGGATAATATCTTTAATTAGCATCATCCCCGACAAAGGATGATGCCCATTACTCTATCCACATTCGTATTCCCTTTTAAGCTCTGCATACGCCTTATCAATATCACACTCAAACTGTCCATCAGATAGAGTTAGATAGAAATCTGAATTGTAAAAGAAACGCATTGCCACCTGCATATCCACATTGGTCTCATCAACCAACTTACGCAACAACACACGCCCTAATTGATTTTTATTCATTATCATAATTTTCCAATTATATTAAGAAACGAGACAGCCTCGTCCGATATAAAACAATACTGAAATGTGCATCTCTTCCACTTCAGACTCTCTATTAACTCCGACTCTGTTATCTCCCCCAACATGTGCTTTACAAATTGGGTACGTACATCAGTCAAGATACTCAGCAATCATTTTCTTGATGCCGTCCTTGATCACCTCATCCGCAATATGAGAATGACCAATCACAATCCTCACTTCCCCTAGCAGCCAGCAAGTCCTTCTCTATCTTCCTCCAGTCCAAGTCTGGCTCCGAATCGCTTGCTCAACACACCAACATGTGCAAAGCAAGCCTCCACCATTCTTCGAGAGTACCTTATCTATCTTATCAAAATCTGTATTTGTGTTCATACAATGTTCCCCTTGTTAAACTATTCAAAATATTCACTTAAAAGTGAACAGCATTCAATTCCTTTATGTATTTTTGCACTATCAAACAACTAATGTTTATAGCTATGACAAAAGTATCACTCAAAACAATAGAGCAGAATGACAACGTTGGAATGTTCTCTATCTGCTTCGATGGCAACTCCGAAAGCGAATTTGAAAAATTCCTTTTGGAGTTCAAGGACAATGCTACATACAACAAAGACTTCAATGCCATCTTGTTGGCGTTATCAAAGATTATAGACAAAGGTGCTTTGGAACGTTTCTTCCGAATAGAAGGGCGGATGAACGACCATGTCAGTGCATTGTCCATCGATTCCCGAAAGCTACGCCTATATTGCTTGAGAATATCAGACAAAATACTCATATTAGGCAATGGCGGAGTTAAACTCTCTCGCACATACCAAGAAAATGAAAAGCTGAGTGGATATGTCATGGACTTACAAACCTTTGATAAAGTTCTCCTCAAAGCGCAAAAGAATGGTGTTATTACCATTGAGAAGAATATGATAACCGATATAGAAAGTGCAACCTTTGAAATTTAGTAATTATGGTACAGAATAAACTTTTCCGTGATTGCCTTGCAGCAATTCCAGCCGAACAGAAAGCTGAGTTTGACTTGTCGTTTGGAATAGCAGAGCGACTGAGTGAGATTCTGAAAGAAAAGGGGCTCAGCCAAAAAGACTTTGCCAGAATGCTCCATAAGCGAGACTCTGAGATTTCCAAATGGCTCACTGGTCGCCACAACTTCACCACACAAACCATTGCTCGCATTCAAACCGCATTGGGATGTAACTTAATAAATATTGCTCATTAGGTGTATTGGAGAGTCAGAGTAAAGGCTCTCCAATTTTTTACTATATTTTTCGATATTCACTATTGAACAAAACTTCATCAGTATCGAAATAGACTTCAGAAAAATGTATTATTCTCATGCCTTTGTCAGTTTATATTTTCGAAGTCTTGGTGCACCAAAAGCTTCTATTCGATTATCTTCTATTAATGTTTTTACAATGCGTGACACACGTATTATAGTGCAAACCGAGGGTAGAACATCAAGCTTGCTTGAATGTTTTGCTGAGGTGCAGCCTATCCTCTACAAAGAGTATACTTTATTTGCGAGATAAATATGATTCAAGCCATAAAAATTCAACATTCGACAATTCAACATTGCCTCCAACAACCATCCAAACTCAACATTAAATAATTTAAAATGCGCTTGCGCACAACTCAACATTCAACATTCAAAACTCAACATTGCGCTTTATACGCCCCATCCTTTGCTTCAAATATCACACTCGGCTCTATTACTTCCACCGTGTGCCATGCGCCTTTCGGTATCTGGCATCCATACTTTGCCTCCGCTGGGCAAAGATGAATGCGTTGTACCTCGCGATACTCTACTTTCCGTGTTACATCTTGCGCATCTATAGCCATAGGCAAGGCTTCAGATGTATTCTTCTCGTATGTCACTACCTCCTCATATATCACTTCATCCAACTTGCCACATAGACAGATTACCGACTCTGTTGTGTCCTCATGACGATGAATAGGCACAACAGTACCTGGCAACAGGGCATTCAGCATACGCTGGCTGGTATCAGCCGATGACGTGCGCAAATCAAGATTCTGACGTAAACGAGGATTTTCTTTTGCTTGTTCAAATAAACTGTCAAGCAATTCTTTATTTATTTCCATATCCAATTAATATTAAATCATAAGTAAGTGATCTAAATTATTTATATATATCAGTACTAATATGGTTCATTTTCCGTTTTATAGAAAAA
>OWJF01000466.1_pt1 | contig 20665 bp, 17 predicted proteins | sample 1732941 | NCBI WGS metagenome assembly OWJF01 (sample SAMN05065770, study PRJEB22554) | human gut metagenome | biome: ENVO:2100002; feature: ENVO:00000062; material: ENVO:00002003 | host: Homo sapiens | place: USA
TTCCTGTGGTGCAGGGGACGCCCGGGCAGACAAGGCCTCAAAAACCTTGGCTGTTTGCGGGAAAGCCTGCACCGTGTCAGAAAACCCCGCGCTTTCAAGCGCGGGTTGTTTAGTGCAAAGCCGACCGGATCCCGAGACAAAACTGCCTTGAGGCAAAGATTCAGGCAATACGCCCGGAGACGCTGCACGGCCGTGTCGGTTTCGGCGCGCGCCTCGGGAAGGAAAAATTCTGAAGCCGCGGCTTTAAAGAGCCTGCAAAAAGCCCCGTGAGGCGCCAACCGCACGGGGCTTCAACCAAGCACTCAAACCCGCGTCAGAAGCGGAAATCGCGTTCGCCTTCTTCGATGCGTTCAAGGCGTTTCACGCAGGCCTTGTGAATCTTCTCGTTTTCGATCTTGGGGAGTTCCGACGCAATGAGAATGTCGCCCGCTTTCTTCGTGGACGGACACGCATAGTCGCACATGTACTCCTTGATCGTCATGATGGCGTTGGCCTGACAGTAAGCAGCGATGCTTCCGTCCTTGGCAAACTCCATGAAGCGGTCACCGGTGCGGCCGGCGCGGTAGCAGGCCGTGCAAAATGAGGGCAGATACCCGTTTTCCATGAGCCAATGCACGATTTCATCGAGCGAGCGGCGGTCATTGGTTTCAAACTGCGCGGTGTGCTCATCGTCCTGCGCTTCAATCTTGATCGTGTAGCCCCCGACCGACGTTCTGGAGCCCCCGGAAATCTGCGAGATCCCGAGCTTTAAGGCTTCCGTGCGGATGCGCGCGCTTTCACGCGTACTCATGATCATGCCGGTGTAGGGGACCGCGAGACGAATCAAAGCCACGATCTTTAAAAACACATCGTCCGGAACGGCGTTACTGAAGGTCTTCGGATCAATGTCGTCAGCCGGGCAGATGCGCGGCACCGAAATCGTGTGCGGCCCCACGCCGAAAACGGCTTCCAAGTGTTCGGCGTGCATGAGAATCCCTACGAAGTCGTAGCGGTAGAGGTTGAGCCCAAAGAGTACCCCTAAACCCACGTCGTCAATACCGCCTTCCATCGCGCGGTCGTGCGCTTCGGTGTGGTAGCAGTAGTCGGCCTTCGGTCCCTTCGGATGCATCTCCTCGTAGGCTTTGCGGTTGTATGTCTCCTGAAAGAGCTGGTAGGTGCCGATCTGCGCTTCGTGCAGTTTACGGTAGTTTTCAACGGTCGTCGCCGCGATGTTGATGTTCACGCGCCGGATCGCACCGTTTTTGTGCTTGATCGAGTAAATCGTCTTGATGGACTCAAGGATGTACTCAATCGGGTTGTACTTGGGGTGCTCGCCGGCTTCCAAAAGAAGCCGCTTGTGACCCAAGTCCTGCAGCGCAATCACCTCACGGCGGATATCGTCCTGGGTGAGCTTCTTGCGGATGATGTTCTTGTTTTTGGCGTGGTACGGGCAGTATGTGCAGGTGTTGATGCAGTAGTTGGAGAGGTACAGGGGCGCGAAAAGAACGATGCGCTTACCGTAGATGTGTTCCTTCACCTTAATTGCGGCCTGCATGATTTTTTCATTGCAGTCGGGAAGGTCGCAGGCCAGAAGCACCGCCGCTTCGCGGTGGGTGAGACCCTTAAAGGTGAGGGACTTATTGATGAGCGATTCAATCAACGCTCTGTCGGACTTATGTTCTTCGGCGTACGCAAGCGTGTCCTCAATCTCCTGATGGTTGATGAAGTCATCGGCCTGACGCGATTTGGGATCGTACATGGTGATTTAAGCGCAACAAGCGCTGTGAGTTAAAAAACCGGAAACGGCATTTTGTCTTCTCTTTCTTCTTCTTTTTCGTGAGAAGCAACTGACGCCGAAAGTGCGGCCGAGTCTATAACGATTTCCCCTTAATTCCAACTATACAGAAGGCCGTTTTGATCAAACAGGCTTAAGAAAATTGAGCGTTACACTTTTGCGCGTACTCAAGAGCGGGCCGCCTCGTGAGCGTCGGCAACCGCCACCTGAATGCGCCAGACCAAGAAAAGCAGAATAAAGCCCATGCACGCTAAAAGCGCGCCCGGAAACGCGCTCATGTACGCAGGCATCCCTTCTTCAATAGGAAGGCCTCCCACCCACGCGCCCATGGCGTTACCGAAGTTAAAGGCGACCTGGCCCAGAGCGGCCGCCAAAAGTTGTCCGTCACCGGCCCCTTTCAAAATCAAAATCTGTTCCGGGCCCGAAATGAAAAAGACGCACCCCGCGGCAACGACGGCTGCGGCAAGCACTGCCAGAGGAAAGTCGGAAGCCGCCATCACGATAACAAGCGAGAGGCAGAGCACCGCCTGCCCGGCAAACGCAAGTTCCGCGTCCGTAAAGTGCTTCGACAGCCGCGCGGAAATGAGGTTCCCGGCCACCATTGCAAAGCCGCAGAAACCCACGACAAAACTCATGAGGTGCTCAGGCACATGCGCCGTTTCGTGCGCCACGGGATTGATGTAGGAAAAGAACGCAAAAAAGCCGCCGTTACCGAGGCCTATTGCGGCAATCACAAGCCACGGTTTGATTTCCCCCAGGAAATGAAACTGTGCAAGAAACCCCTTGTCAGGCAAAGCGGGAAGCTTCGGCACGAAAACAAGGAGCGAGATAAAAAGGAGAGCCGCCGTTGCGCTGATCACAATGTAGGTTGACTGCCAACCGAGCGCCCACGTGAGAAAGCTCGCCCCCGGCACACCCGCCATATTGGCAACCGTCATTCCGGCGACCATGAGGCACACGTCTCTTTGGGCGCAGCCGGGTTTGGCGAGCTGCGTTGCCACAATCGCACCCACCCCGAAGTACGCCCCGTGCGGCAAACCCGCGATAAAGCGGGCGGCAAGCATTGTGAAGTAGCTGTCCGCAAAGATTGTGAGCGCGTTACCCGCAAAGATAAGGCCCGCAAGAACAAGAAGAAAGGTCTTAAGCGGGAGTTTCCGGCCGAAAAGGACCATGAGAACAACGCCCGCGCAGACGCCTGAGGCGTAACTGGAAATAAAGTGACCGGCTTCGGCGATGGTGACGCCCAGGGACTGCGCCAGGGGCGTAAGAATCGCCATCATGCCGAATTCGGCAATCCCGAGCGCGAGTGTCCCGAGACTTAATGCAATGAGGTGCTTCACGGCGGGAAACCTTGAAGTTAAGAGGCCCGACGGGAAAATCGGAGGCCTGAAAATACTGATGTTGGCGGCACTCTAACCGAGGTGTGTTCCTGTCGTCTGCGGAAAACTGCTTACATAACCGTACAAAACCCAAAGAGCTTCTCCATAATGAGTGAAAAGGAGGCAAAAAATGGCCACGGACTCCCTCAGACTCACACGGCGCCTGATGCTGTCGGCACTGGTCTTCACGCCGGCCGTTTTTGCCGCCGACCGCTTTTATGACGAAATGGGGCGCTATACCGGTCAGAACCGGGGCGGCAGACGCTATGACGCCAAGGGCCGCTACACGGGACGCGAGGATTCTGCAGGGCGCCGCTACGACGAGAAGGGGCGCTACACCGGCAGGACGGATTCGGCCGGCAGGCGTTATGACGCGCAGGGGCGCTATACGGGGCGCACGGACGCCACGGGCCGCAACTACGACGAAAAAGGCCGCTTCACGGGGCGGCGTGACAGTTCAGGGCGCTGCTATGACGCCAAGGGCCGCTACATCGGGCGCTGCGATGACGCGGGCTTTTAAAAACGAAACCGGCCCGAAAACGGGCCGGCAGTCCACATCAGTTCTGAGGTTGTGAGGATTCGTCTTTGAGCGCTTTGTGATGTCCGCCTTTGGCGGCTTCGTCAGGATCCTCTGCCGTTTCCGTGAGATCTTTCTTCAGACGCCCCACGCGGGCAATTGCCTTATCAATGCGGATCGGATTCTTTGTCCACTCCTTAAAGAGCGCAAGCGTTGCGGCCAGAAGCACCGGCCCCAAAACCAATCCCAGGAACCCGAAGGACATAATGCCGCCGAAAACCCCGAGGAACACAAGCGCCAAGGGCATCGACGTGCCGCGGCTGATGAGAATGGGCTTAATGAAGTTATCGACGGAACTTACGGCCAAAGTGCCCCAGAGCACCATAAAAACGGCCATCCCAACGTTACCCGTAGCGTAGAGCCAGAGCGCCACCGGGCCCCAGACGAGAGGGGGTCCCACCGGCACGATCGAGAGCACGCACACCGTAAAGGAAAGAATTACAACGCCCGGAACCCCGGCGATGATGAATCCCACGGCAGCGACAAGTCCCTGGCCGATTGCGGTACCGATCACGCCGAAGACAACCGAGCGCGTGGTGTTTACGAGAATCGCCGTGAATTCGGTGGCAAGGCCCCCGGAAATACGGTTAATAAACATCCCGGTTTTTTTCGAAAGACTCGGGCCGTCGCGGTAGAAGAAAAAGACGATGAAGGCAACGAGCGCGAGCTGGAAAAGGCCGTTACCGATACCCCAGGAAACGGAGAGCACGGATTTTGTGAGGGGGTCCGCGGCCTTTTCAATAAAGGTTCTCACCTGTTCGGGGTCAATGCCGTACTTAAAGGCGTCCGAGATGCTCTGACCGAGGTAGGGGATGGAAAGAAGCCAGTTTGGAAGCGGCATCCCCGCGTGAATCCAGTCGCGCACCCAGTAGACGACGTCCGGAATCTGACGCGCAAGGACCATGCACACCAGCGTCAACGGAATCAGGATCGTGACGATGATGAGAAGCACCATCACGCTTGAAGCAAGGGTTGAGTGCCCGTTAAAGCGGTCGTTTAACCACTCAAAGAAAGGCCAGGAGACGACAGCCAGAATCGCCGCGAGAAGAATGGAGGTGATAAAGGGGGAGATGACAAAGTAGCATCCCACCAGAATCAGCACGCCGAAAGCAACACGCAGCAACAGATCGACGCGGTCGCGCAGATTGATCATGTTCTTGTCAGAATAAAGAAGTTCCGAGCGTTTGCGGAACCGAGGTCTTTATCGTAACAGAAACGGCGAAACGCGAAACGGTTGCAAAGAATAAGCCCGTACCGGGGAAGACCGATACGGGACTGAAGATTCTTCGGACCGTCAGAAATTACAGTCCGAGCGCCTTTTCAACGTCGGTGAGCATCCGGTCCATCGAATAGACGCCCCCTTCCCCCAAGTACCACGCGGGGCCTGTGAGCTCGGTGACGCGTCCGGCCTTCACGGCCGCGGTGCCCGCCCAGTCCTTCTGCCCTGCCGTGATCGCTTCCAGAAGCTTCGGTTCTTTCGCGCCCACCGCAAGGTCCTTGTTTAAGACAAAGACACGGTCAGGGTTGGTCTCTTTGAGTTTGGCAAAGGTCTTGGCGTTTCCTGCCGCAATTTCAGCCGCGGTCGGCGCCTTACGCGGAGCCGCACCCTTTGTCGGCGCAGCGCCCGTTCTCGGAGGCATGACGTTGGTGAATCCCAGGGCTTCAGTGAGAAGCGAGCAGCGGCCCTCGGGCGGCAAAAGCCCCGCGCGGCCTCCGACGCACATCATGACGGCGATGCGCTCACCCGCGGCTTTCGCGCGGATTGCATCGATGCGCTTTTGAAACCCTGCGACAGCCGCGGCGGCTTCATTTTCTTTCCCGAAAATGCGGGCAAGCGTTGTGATGTTTTCCTTAAAGCTTGCCCAGGCGCCCTTCTTGTAGTCAGGCACGAGCACGAGCGTCGCCGCCACGGTGTTAAAGGCGTCGTAGGCGAGGGCAATACGGCCCGAAATAAAGATGAGGTCGGGATTGACGGCCTTGACGGGCGCGGTTTCAGCCGACTTAAGGCTTTTTACGAGCGCCACACCGTCACCGGGCTTTTTGATCCAGGTAAGCGTCGTGGGCGACACCGCCGCGACCATCCTGTCCGTGAGCCCCCAGGCCTGAAGGTTTTCCATCACGGAAAAGTCAAGAACCGCGAGGCGCTTGGGATCAAAGGGGACGGTCACATCGCGCAGGGTTCCTGCGGCGGTGTTTTGAATTTCAAGCATTGCGGGGCGCCGTGCGCAGCCCAGGGTCACCCCGGAAAGAAAGAGGGCGGAGGTGCCGGCCGCCAGAAGCGAGCGTCGGGAAAAAGTCATGATGCGTTTCTCCGGTCTGTAAAAAGTCGAGGCTTTGTCAATACTCTTGGTTACTTTGCAAGGACCGCTTTCTCAACGTCGCTGAACATGATGTTCATGGCCGTGTAGCCGCCTTCGGCGAGATACCAGGCCGAGGGCGTGAGGTAGACGATGTGTCCGTTTTGCGCGGCCTTCGTTTTGTTCACAAGTTCGTTGTTCAAAATGTCCTTCGCGAGTTTGGCGCCGGGGCGAGCGATGGCGGAGTCGCGGTCAAGAACGAAGAAGTAGTCGGGGTTGAGTTTCAGCAGAAGCTCAAAGGAGGCTTCGTTGCCGTGGTTGGCGTTGGCTTTCTGAGCCACGTTTTTAAAGCCGAATTCGTTACCGATGATCGAACAGCGGGCGGCGTTGCCGAGAAGGTTCACGTGGCTTGCGGTCACCAGGCCCACGAGCGCGGTTTTGCCCTCAGAGGCGGCTTTGAGTTTTTCAATGCGCCCTTCAAAGTGAGAGATGTCGGCCCTGGCCTCATTTTCTTTACCGAAAATGGCGGCAAGGTTCATGTGGTTCGCGGCGAAACTTGCGAAACTTCCCTTCGTGCGGTCGGTGGTCATGTAAACCACCGGCGCGATTTTCGTGAGTTCGTCGTACTTTTTCGCAAGGCGCCCGGAAATAAAGATCACGTCGGGTTCGGATTCCATCAGTCCCTCAAAGTCGATTTCCTTCAAGGTGCCGATGTTCTTTACCTTCGCGCTCTTTTTAAAGTACTGCTGGAGGTATGCCAGAGGCGTTGTCTGGGTCAGAGCCACAATGCGGTCGGTGAGCTTCCAATGGTCGAGCGTATCCAAAACCGCGTAGTCCGCGACGGCAATGCGCTTGGGATTTGCGGGAACCGTGATGTCAATAAGCTGGTTTTTACCGTTAAGCGTTTTCACCGTGACGGTTTTGTCCGCCGCAAAAGCGGGAAGGGAAACCGTGAGGGCTGCGGCGGCGGCCGCAGAGAGCATAAGTCGGCGCGAAAGCGTCATGAGATTGTCCTTTAAAGTGTCAGTGAAAAATGGCAAGGGGCTTGCCGTCAATGCGGTGAATCTGAAAGGGCACCCCGTAAATTTTTTCGAGCGTCGCAGGGGTCATCACGTCTTCGACGCTTCCTGCCGCAGCGATCCGCCCGTTTTTAAAGGCGCAGATAAAGTCGGAGTAAAACGCGGCGAGGTTGATCTCGTGCAAGACGAGAATCACTGTTTTCCCGAGCTCATCGCAGAGCCTTCGCACAAGCTTCATCATCTGCGCGGAGTGGTAGATGTCGAGGTTGTTCGTGGGTTCGTCCAACAGGATGTACTCGGTATCCTGCGCCAAGACCATCGCAATAAAGGCGCGCTGCCGCTGGCCGCCTGACATCTCATCGATAAAGCGGTCGGCGAATTCTTCGAGCTCCATGTAGCGGATGCTTTTTTCGACGATCGCTTCGTCTTCTGCGGTAAGAGCGGAACCGCTGTGCGGAAAACGGCCGAACGCAACGAGTTCGCGCACTGTGAGCTTCATCTGCACGTTGTTGGTCTGCGTGAGAATCGCCAGGTGCTTTGCGAGTTCCCGGCTCTCCCACTGCTGCACGTCCTTACCCTGAAATACAACAAGGCCTGAGGAGCGGGCAATGAGCCTTGAAATCATCCCGAGCACAGTGGACTTACCCGCACCGTTGGGCCCGATCATGGAAACAACTTTGCCGTGCGGAATGTAAAGCGTCACGTCGTCCACAACGGTCGTGTCCTCGTAGGACTTTACGAGATTCTGGATTTTGAGCATGGCGTTACCTTTTGCCGGCCGTTAAAACGAGATAGAGAAAGTAGATGCCGCCCCCGATCGTCACAAAGACGCTCACCGGTACGGCGTAGACCATGACGTGTTCGACCACAAACTGGCCTGCCGTGAGAATGAGCATGCCGACGCAGGCGCTCCCGGCAATGAGCCATGTGTGGCGGTAGGTGGTGAAAAGCTGGCGCGCGACGTTGGCGGTAATGAGACCAAGGAAGGAAAGCGGTCCCACAAGCGCCGTGGCAACGGCGATATAAAGCGCGACGCCCACCATGAGGCGCCTCAGGGTCCTTTCGTAGTCAACGCCGAGCGACACCGCCTGTTCGCGGCCGAGGCTGATGACGTCAAGGATGGCGAGGTCTTTTCTGAGCCACCAGGCAATCGCGGCCAAAAGGAGCGCCCCCGGGATGATGCAGGCGGCGTTGACGTTCGTAAAGCTTGCCGTCAGGGTGTTTAAAAGCGCATCGTATTCGTTGGGATCCATGATGCGTGTGAGCGAATTCTGCATGCTCGAAAAGAAGGTCGAGAGCACCGTGCCGATCAAAAGCACGTAAAGGACATTGCCGCCCGTTTTCTGAAAGATCGTGTAGTAAATAAAGCCCGCAACGAACCCCATGACGATGACGTCCGCGGCAAAGGCGTAGACGGGGTTCACCGCAAAAAGGCTGCCGGAACCCAGAAAAAACACGACTGCCGTGTGAATGAGAAGGTAAAGCGAATTCATGCCCAAGAGGCACGGTGTCACAATCGTGTTGCGGATGATCGTCTGAAAGACAATGGCGGCCGCTGAAATCGCAAAACCGGCGATAAGAATGACCGCAAGCCGCGGGAGTCTTAAGCCCATCGCGTAGGCGAAAAACTTCGGGTTCACGAACGCAAACTGATAGAGCCCGATAAACAACAGGACGAGCCCGGCCAGCACCACCATGGAGGTCTTAAGGCGCCGCCGCTGTGCAAGTCTGACAGTATTCATTTGATCACCGCGGGGTTGCAGCAGGCCGGACGCGCTCTGCGGGTAAGGCCGAAAAGTTCCAGGAGCCTGTCTTTCGTGAGACTTCTGCGGCCGAATCTGAGCCGGTAAAAGATAAGGACGATGAAAAGGAGGCTACCGACGGTACCGATGATGAGTTCAATCGGAAGTTCATACGGCATGATGATGAGGCGGCCGATCACGTCGCAGATGAGCACAAAAAGCGCACCGAAAAGGGCGGTATCCGGCAGCGTCGCCCGTAAGTCATCGCCCTTAAAGATCGCAACGAGGTTGGGGACGATGAGCCCGATGTAGGAGATGCTTCCCACGACCGTCACAACGGAGGCCGTAATCATCGCGGCGATCGAGAGCCCGGCAAAGAGAACGAGGGAGTAGTTGACGCCCAGGTTTTTGGAAAACTCCTTTCCCATTCCGACGATGTTGAACCACTTGGCGTAGATCCAGGCCGCGGCAATTAGGGGGACCACAAGATAAACGAGCTCGTAGTTGCCGCGGAGAACCAACGAAAAGTGCCCCACAAGCCACGTGGAAAGGGCCTGCGTCATGTCAAAGCGAAACGCGAGAAAACTCGTGATCCCGCCGATGACGTTGCCGAACATGATGCCGATTAAGGGCACCATCACCGGGTCCTTCATGGGGATCCGCAAAATAAACCACACAAAAACCCAGGTACCGGCAATCGCCGCGAGAAACGCAAACGCCGCGCGCGACCAGAGGCTTGAGTCCGGGAAAAAGAGCAGCGCTATGAGGATTCCCAACTGCGCCGAAGAAATTGTCGCGCCCGTTGTGGGGGAGACGAATTTATTGGCGCAGAGCTGCTGCATGATGAGCCCGGCAATGCTCATTCCGACGCCCGTGCACAGAACTGCCGCCAGCCGCGGCAGGCGCGAGGCAAGGAGCACGTGGAGCGCTTCGGCGTCGCCCGTGAGAACGGCCGCAAGCGAAATGTCGGCCGCGCCCGCCGTGAGTGACGCAAGGCCCGCAGCGAGCGTGAGTGCAAGAAGGATCCAGGTGGATTTGGTCATGCCTGTCAGGAAAAAATCGACGGGTTGTGTGAAAAACGGAAGGACTTTAACCGAGGCTGTAAATGGGAATCGTTCCTATTCAATAATTGTTACAAATTTGGAAGAAAAGTTAACGGAAGTTCATCGGTGTTGGTTGAGTAAATGCTGCAACTCTATGAAGTTAAATGAAAAAGTGCGGAATCCGAGGGCGGTGTCGGTGTTTTCCGACATATTGCAGAGAAAATATGTGTTAACACTCTGTTAACGACGGTAAAGCCTTGTTTTGTATGGTTTCGGGGGTGTGTTTTACGCCGGTTGGCTGAATTTGGTCCGAAGTTGTTGAAAATGCTTGAGAACGATTCTCATTTGCGCGCATTTCAGTAGTATTCACGGACTTTAACGCGAAGGGCCGCTACGCATTGCGGCCTGACGAAACGACCGGGGAACCGGGGAGAAATTTTCCTACTGCCATGAAAACAACCAACAAAACCCTCTTTGTCGTGCTGCCGCTGGCAGCCGCTGTGAACGCCGCCTGGGCTCAGGCTGCCTCGGATGAATACACCACGCTGGATACGTCCGTTGTTTCAGCCGCGGGCTACTCGCAGGACGTGCGCGAAGCGCCCGCGAGCGTCTCGGTGATCCCCGCCCAAGAACTGCGGACAAAACCCGTGCGTGACTTGGGTACCGCGATCGGGGACATTCCGGGTGTGGATCTCGATTCCACAAAGATGGGTAATTCCACGATTTCGATCCGCGGATTTGACGCGGGCTATACGTTGATACTGCAGGACGGGCGGCGACAGAATTTCAGCTCCGCGATTCAAGCCAACGGCTTTGATCCGACGACCGCCTTTATTGCGCCCGTGGGAATGATTGAACGCATCGAAGTGCTGCGCGGCCCGGCTTCCACCGTCTGGGGAACCGATGCCGTCGGAGGCGTGGTCAACGTCATTACGAAAAAACACGTGAAGGAACTTACGGGATCGGTGACCGCTGAAGGCACTTTCCAGGAACACAGAAAGAGCTACGGCAACAGCGGTGCGGGGAGCTTTTTCTTCGGTATTCCTCTGGTTGACGAGTCGCTTTCTCTGATGCTGCGCGGCCGCTACTACCGGCACGAAGACACGGGCATCATGAACCCGAAGGGCGCCTACGCCGGACACTCGCCGAGCGAAAGTTACACGAGCAATGTGGGCGCACGTCTGAACTGGAGCGTCAATCCCCAAAACTTCACCTTTGCCGATTTTGACTTCACGCGCTTTTCCGGCGGCTCCATGAATACGAGCAGCCGCTCCATCAAGGCCCAGCAGTGGTACCACAAATACAACCTCGCCCTCGGACACGAAGGCAAGTACGGGTTCGGGCGCACCGAAAGCTATCTGATGTGGAACAACCTCTCGCAGATGAAGACAAAGACCACGCTCACGCCGCATTCCACGAAAAAGGCGGTGGCTTCTGAAAACCACGGTTCATTCTCGGACCCCTTAAAGCAGACGAATACCTATACCTTTGCCACCAAGGCGATCATGCCCTTTGACTTCGACCGCTTCGGCAGCATGAGTCTCACGGCGGGCGTGGAAGCCAACTACGAAGACTACGAAAATCCGTCGACTTCGACGGCTTCGCAAAAGGGGCCCTTTGATCAGACAACGCTTGCCGTCTTTGCCGAAGGCGAGTACTTCATCAACGACGAGTTAAACGCCACGGTCGGTGCCCGCTACCAGTGGAGCGACATGTTTGACGCAAATGTTTCGCCCCGCGCTTACCTCGTTTATAAGCCTGCACAGTGGCTGAGCTTTAAGGGCGGCGTGGCCGCGGGCTACAAAACGCCCAACGTCAAGCAGGTTGTGGACGGCTATTACGACGGCAGTGAGCCCGGCGACCGCTCCTGGGGCAACCCGAACTTAAAGCCCGAAGAAAGCTGGAGCTATGAACTGTCCACGACCGTGGATCTCGGGCGGGCCGCACAGGTGACGCTCGGGGGCTTTTACACGGACTTTAAAAACCTGATTGCCTCGGAAGAAAGAACGGAAGCGGGCTACTGCAACGCCGACGGCAGCGCCTGCGACAAGCGCCTCATCAACTACGGCAAGGTCCGTGCCAAGGGCATTGAAGTGCTCTTTAAGACCGCGAAGTTTGCCGGTTTCTCCTTTACCGGGGGCTATACGCTCACTGACGCCAAGATCACCGCAGGCGCCGACAGCGGCAAGCGTCCCAACGAACTGCCGCGTCACAGCCTGCAGCTGCGTGCCGACTACCAGCAGGGACCGTTCTCGGCCTACGTCAAATCCACCTCCAAGTGGGACATGATCTGCAACAACAGAAGGACCGGCATCGGACTGGGCAACAAATACAAGGACTACACGATTGTTGACGTGGGTGCGACCTACGTTGTGGCGAAGAACCACCGCTTCTCCGTGGCTGTGAACAACGTCCTTGATAAGGACACGGTCGAGTGGACGGAAACGTCGCAGGGCCGCTACGGCAACCTCTACCGCCAGTACCTGGACGGCCGCAATTTCTGGGTTTCCTACACCTATGACTTCTAAACGTCCGTCATAAGACAAGAGCCCCGGGGGCCGCAGCGGCATTGACTGCGCTGCGGCTTTCGGGGTTTAACCCGTTTAAACGGACAGGATTTTTCTGCCATGGAACTCATCAAAGACAGTGTTGACTACATCATCTTCGCGATTCTCGGCCTCATGGGGTTTGTGACCGTGTGGCTGACGATTGAGCGCCTTTTGTTTCTGCGGTCTGTGAAGCCCTCCGGCTACGCGGATAAAGACAGCTACGACAAGGCCCTCACCGACAACCTCACGACCCTTTACATCATTTATTCGAACGCCCCCTACGTCGGGCTTTTGGGGACCGTGATCGGCATCATGATCACCTTTTACGACATGGGGCAGAGCGGCAACATCAATGCTTCCGACATCATGACGGGGTTGTCTCTTGCGCTTAAAGCCACGGCGCTGGGGCTCGCGGTCGCCATCCCCACGCTTGTGATTTATAACGGCCTGCAGCGCAGAATCAACGTGCTTTCCGCCCAATGGAAAGACGCCGCCAAGTGAGTTGCGCCATGATTGAGATTCCCAAGAAGGAACCGTTAAACATCGTTCCTTTCATCGACATCATGCTGGTGCTGCTGGCGATGGTGCTCTCAATTTCGACCTTTATCGCCAAGGGTGAGATCAAGATTAATCTCCCGGCTTCAAAAACGGCGTCTCAGGCTGAAAACGTGAAGGACCCGTTACTCGTGCAGGTCGATGCAGCCGGTGACTTTTTCCGCGACGGCACACGGGTGTCGTTTGAAGAACTCGCCGAGGCGATTGCCGGAATCCCGCGGGATAAACCCGTGCTTCTCAGAATGGACCGGGAGTCCAAGTTTGAGCACTTCATCCGCGTGATCGACCTTTTAAAAGAACATCAGCATGAAAACTTCCGAATCGCCACAGAACGTAAAGACGGCTAGACGCCGCTCAGCGGTGTCTTTTGCGGCGGCGGTGGCGCTCTATCTGCCGGTGATTGCCTTTGTCTTTTATGCCGCGCCGGTTTTGACCTACAAAGCAGCGGGCAACCAGGCGTCCGTCGCTCTTTCCTTTGCGCAGGTCGCAGGGGGTGCCGTTTCTGAAGCCCGGGCCGAGCCCGTGCCGCCGGAACCGGAGCCTGAGCCCGAACCCGTGAAGGAACCGGAACCCGAACCGGAAGTGAAAACGCCGGACCCCGAGCCCGTGCCGGTGGTCAAACCCAAGCCCGTCGTAAAGAAGGTTGTTGAAAAGCCTAAACCCAAGCCTAGGATCAAGCCCAGACCCGAGAAAACGAAAGCCGTCACAACCGTTCAGCCCAAACCGGCTGAAACCGTGAAAAAAGCGGAAAAACCCGCTGAGGAAAAACAGACGGCTGCGGTGGCCGCACCGCTGGCCGGAGCGCAGAGTGCCTTCGACGCCGGCGGCATCTCAACGCTGGTGTACGGCAAAACCGACGATCCGTTTCTTGCGCGCGTCAAACGCGCCGTGGAAAGCGTGCTGCATTATCCGCGCAAGGCCCGCGTGATGAGGCTTCAGGGCGTGACCGTCGTGCAGTTTGTGATTGCCGCGGACGGCAGTCTCACGGAACTTGAACTCTTTGAGACAAGTCCCCACGGCATTCTCGACAAGGCGGCCTTACGTGCCGTGAAGGAAGCCCAAGGCGCATGGGGCAGCCCCGCCAAAACCGTGCGTCTGAGGTTTCCCATCCGCTTTGAACTCAGAGGCTGAGTTTCGGTTATAGTCCCGAAAACTCAGAATTTCGGGACTTAACCATGAGAATCTTCCGACTGGCGGCCGCGGCGCTCGCCCTGTGCCTCACAACGGCCCTTCACGCCGAAACACTCCGGATCGGGGTGCTCCCCGCTGCGGACTCCATTGTCCTTGAGGCGGCCGTCGATGAAGGGCTCTTTAAAAAGGAAGGGCTTGACGTGGTCACGGTCCCCTTTAGGAGCGCGCTTGAAGTCGGAGCCGCGATGCGCGCGGGGCAGTTGGCGGGGCACTTCGGGGACCTCATGAACGTCATCACCCAAAACGCAACGGGTGCGGCCCAGAAAGTCATTCTCACGACAACGCACACAGCAGCCTCGCAGCGCGCGTTCGGGTTTGTGGTGTCGCCCACAGCCGCTGACCGCATTCAGAGCCTTTCGGACCTGAAGGGCACCGGTACCGCAATGAGTGCGGCAACGATTATTGATTACCTCCTTGACCGCATGAAGATGGAGGAAAAACTCTCTCCGGGGGCCGTCAAAAACGTCGAAATCCGTCAGATTCCGATCCGGCTTCAGATGCTTCTGGCGGGCAAAGTCGAGACGGCGCTCTTGCCTGAGCCCCTCGTGACGGTGGTTGAAAAGAAGGGCGGCCGCGTGATCTGGGACGATGCGGGGCTAAACGAAGCGCTTGCGGTTGTGGCTTTGCGTAAAGAGAAGCTTGACACCAAAACCGTCACCGGGGTTCGTAAGGCTGTGGCAGAGGCCGCCCGTTTAATCGAAGCCGATCCCGGAAAATACCGCGCGGTGATGGTGAAGAAAAGACTCATCCCGGCGCCCGTCGCGGCGGGTTACAAGATGGTGCGCTTTTCGCTTTTCGGGACCGCCGACGGCCTTCCGCCCTTACCTACGGAAAGTGATGTGAAGCGCGTGGGAGCGTGGATGCTCGACCACAAGATGGTTAAAAGCGTGCCTTCGTACGAGGACATCGTCTGGACACCGTAACGGGCGGCAGCCTTCTTTTTCTTAATCCATGTGAGCATTTCGGCTTATTGTCCGGTCGCGGCGCGCCCACTAAACTCCTGCCACCATTTGTTTTTCGGAGCGGCAAGCATGTCCGCTAATTTCCACGATCTCATTCATGGGTTCCACAGCTTCAAGGAATCCTACTTTATGAAGGAGCGCGAATTCTTTGACGCGCTCGCGCACGGCCAGAGTCCCAAGACTCTGGTCATTGCCTGCTGTGATTCGCGCGCGGATCCCGCGCTTCTGATGGGCTGTAAGCCCGGTGACCTGTTTGTGATCCGCAGCGTCGCGGCGATTGTCCCGAGCAAGGACGAGGCCGCTCACGCCGACGCCGTCATTGCCGCCGCGGAATACGCGGTCAAACACCTTGAAGTAAAGCACATCATCGTGATGGGGCACTCAGGCTGCGGCGGCATTCACGGGCTCATGTTTCCGGAAAAAATCGCGGGAGAACCCTATATCTCCCGCTGGGTGTCGCTGGCAAACCCGGTGCTTGCGGAACTTAAGGCTGAAAACCCCATGGAAGACGCGGTCCTGCGCACCCGGCGCTGTGAAGAGGGGGCGGTGCTTTTATCGCTTGAAAACCTTTTGTCGTATGACTGGATTCACGACAAGGCCGATGCGGGGGAACTTTCCCTGCACGCGCTTTACTACGACATGAAGGCGGGGAGCCTTAATATCTGGAACGCCGACATTGAGGACTTTGAGCCCTCTCACGCGCTTTTTGCGCCGCGCGGGTAATATCCCGCAGGAAGTCCTTTGCGGGCTGTAAGCGGATTAATTGGCCATGCACGATATTGAACAACCGGATCTCTTCGGACTTACGGACGCGGAAAAAGACCGCGCCCGTCGCCGCGTGCGTAAGCCTTATCCCAAAAAGAAGGATAAGCCCGTGAAGTCCGCGGCCCCGGGCCGGACAAAAGCCGCTTCAGAGGCCGAAGGCGTTTCTGCCGCCGATGAACTCATTGACGGCGTCCCGCAGCACGTCAACACTTACCATCCCGACTGGATGGATGAGATCGGGCAGGCAAAAAACGAGCAGCTTGCTGCGGTTTTGAGAACTCTTGCCGCTGAAGGCGCGAAGCCCGCGCCCGAGGTGACCGCTGAAGCTTCTGAGTCGGAAGCTGAGGCTCCCGAGGATGCCCCTGTCAGCAAAGAGGCGCCTGCGGGTGCACATGCGTCCCGGGGTGCTGCAACGGACAAAACCAAGTACGATGCGCGTACCACGGCGACCCGCTATTCGCGCGGGATCAAGATCAGGGCCTACATCTTCTTTACCCGCGGCTGGGGTTACAAAGCCACGGCCGGGTTTCTTAATCTCTCAGGCTACACCGTGCGCGAGTGGAAGCGGCGGTTTCAGCAGGGGACGTTTTTGCCCGATCTCACCGACGCCGAGCGCGAACGCATCGCGCAGGAGACGTCGGGTAATGACCAAAAGCCCTTGACGGAAAAACTCAGCAGGATCGGCTGAGTTTGATTTGTCAAACCTGTTGTAGAAGTACAACGCGGTTTTTCTCTGTATTGATACAGCAACGTCAGAAAATTATAAATAAAATCAGCGCCTTGGAATTTCCCGGAGGATTTTGCTGTCGCGTTAACCCTGAGCGGTTTTTTCTTAGAAAAAGAAAAAAATTCGAAAAAAGGTCATTTTTTTCCTTGCGGGGGGGGGGGATTTTTCTGCAATTATGTTCATTGAGTTCCAAAGAAATTCTGCTATTTAACCAGTAGGAGATCAGAAAAATGAACAAAACATTCAAGGTCATTTTCAGCAAGACCCGGGGGGCCCTTGTTGCTGTGAATGAAGCGGCAAAAACCACATCCAGGGCTTCGGTGAAGACAGCGGTGGCTGGTGTCTGTGCGGCATTACTTTCAGTGCCAGCGATGGCGGCGGGGTTTACCGACTACTGTAAGGACGGTAATTGTGTTGTCGACGGACAGACGGTCGAGGGTAACGGTTCAGTCGTGATTCTTGACAGTAACTCGGCAAGCAACAAAGTTCAATCCATCACAATTAAAAACAGCACGATCTCCAACACGCCTTTCAAGCTGAGCGGGACGCAGAAAATTTCTGTGTCCGATACGGTTTTTACCGGGCTGGCGTCTGAAAAAAACGGTAGCTTCGAGATTTATGCTCACAAAGGACCACAAGGCAGCACTGTTGATGTGACGGAAGTGACCCCGACCGATGTTGAACTTAATAATGTGACCTTTAAGGACAACAAGGTTTCTTGGGGCAGTCTTTTTGTCTACGACAAAACCAACCTTCATATGAAGGGTGGTGCGTTTGTCAATAACGTGACAAAAGACATCGGCGGCGGCGCCATGATCAAGTCCAGCACCATCGTCTTTGAAGATGTTTTGTTTAAGGACAATGTGGCAAGCAATGAATCCGGATTCGCGGCAGGCGGAGCTGTCTACGTTGACATCACGACCAGCATTAAACAAAACGGCGCTGATGCGGTCGGAGATGTGACATTTAAACTCACCAAGGACATGGCTTATACCGGTAATAGGATTGATTCGAAATTCAAGGGGGCAGTAGACACCTGGGGTTGGACCGCCGAACCGTGCGGTGGGTTCCTTTTCCTTGACCGTTATGCTAAAGGGGCCTTTGATATTGCCGATGGGGTAACGCTTACGATCGGAACGGCCTCCGCAACCGGAGAGGATGATTCGATTGCGAGCGCTCTGCCCGAATCGGCTAAGAAACCTGGGTACTCCACTCTTGTGAAGAAAGGTGCTGGTACGGTCGTCATGTACGGCTCAATGGATAATTATTTCGGAAACTTCACTGTTGAAGCCGGTACCTTTGATGTCCGTAAGGCCTGGAATAGCCGCGGCAACACGACAGTAACGGGCGGCGTTTTGTCGGCTTCCAAGGGTATCACCCTTGATACGAAGAAAGCCGGTACCGGTTCGGGTACCGGTTCGGGTTTCTTCCAGAGCGGCAAGCTGACAGTTTCCGGTGAAGGCACAGTTACTGTAAAGTCTTTAAAGCTTGCAAATTCAGCTGAGGCTACAGATAAAGACAGACTTCCCTTTGTCCGGATTGAAAAGGGTGGTACGCTCAGGGCCGAAACGATCGATGTGGCTGCCAATGCCGGAGAGGTAACGCTTGCCGGCGGTACCCTTGAAACTGGTTCAGCTCAGGTTTACGACCTCGCCACGAAGAACGTTATTAATGCTGATGCATCCAAGGTTTCTTCAGAGAACGATCTGAACGGGCTTGCCCTTAAAACCGGTATTAAAGCCGATAGCGGCACGCTTGCCCTCACCGACAAGGGCTACTACACGACCGCGTCTCTGAAGGCGATGTCTGGTGCGCTAAAAGCCGGCACGGCCTCCCTCTCGTTCCTTAACTCCAAACTTTATAAAGCGGCAGGAGAAACAGCGGAACTCGTGGACTCCGTGATTCAGTCCACGGAACAGGTGACGGCTTCTTCGACAGTGACAACGAATGCCGACGGCAAGGCGAGCGCACAGGTGACCGTGAAGAATTCCGGTGCCCAAACCGTTGTGGTGAAAGACAGTGCTCAAACGGGCGCCAAGGCGGTCGATCAGGTGACCTTTGCTGCGCCTGAAAACTCAATAGCTGAAATGACGCTTGTGGGTTCCGCTGCGGGCGGGCATCTCGTTCAGAACACTGCCGGCAAAGCCGTTGACGTGGAGGTTGCGCCAGGCCTTAGGCTTAACCTCGGCCAGACGGAACTTCCCGAGCAAACCACGGGTACGCTTTCTAATCTCACGCTTTCAGCCGGCACGACCGGCACGACCGACATGCCCGTCAAGGCAGCAGGCCTGACTGTCGCGAATATCGTTGCCACGGTGGAAAAACTGGTCGCTGCCGGCAATAACCTCGTGACGGTCGGTAACGAGCGTAAGCGCGGTGTTCTCAAGATCGGTACGCTTGATCTTGGTGCCGGTTCCAAGGTGTTCGTTGATCCTGCCTGGCAGAATGATGCGGCGCTCAATACGATCGGGAACGCCTCGCACCTTGAAATCGCACAGGTGGAAAGCCTCCGGGGAAGCCTTATTGCCGGTCAGAACTCGCTGATCACAATCGGCGCGACGGCAGCGCAGGCAGAGGCAGCCTTTAATCAGGCCGGCCTGAACTGGGGTAAAGAAGCGGTGTCTGCAGCCCTTTACCTTGGCACATCGGTGAACCCTGAGGGCGGCATCCTCGTTAACGGCAGTCTGACTGATGCCGGTGCAACGGCCGAAAGTGGAACGGTCACTCTCGCTGCCGGTTCCCTCCTGATGGTTGACGCGGCCGCTGTCGGCGAGAAGGCAGTGACAGGTACCGTCAGCGCGGCCGATGGCGCCAAGGTAGCGCTGGTCAACGCCGCGGAAGGCACGTTTAAGTTGGCTGACACCGTCACGGGCCTCACATCCGAATCGTTCGTGTCCGACAACCTCTTTACGACGACGGCTCTCAATGGCTCCGACGTCACCACCACGGTGGCCAAGAACGCTTTAGGGGGCGCCGTCGCTTCGATGGGCCTGCAGTCCATGATCCGCCGTGCCGACAGTGTTTTGGCTGCGACGGTTGCCGACCGCACGTCGATTGATCAGGAGCTCGGAGCCGGCGCCAACCTTTGGGTTGACGTGGGCGGCGAAAGCTACGAGGCCGATGGCTTTGACAACAACGCAAGATTTAAGAGCGACATGGGCTACGGTGTCTTTGGTGCCGATGTGGCGGTTTCTGACGACATCACCCTGGGCGCCGCACTGCAGTACGGCACGGGCTCTGCGCGAAGCAGCAATTTCGGCATGAAAAACGAAATTGACACCTGGGGTCTGACGGCCTACAGCGTTTATAAGACGGGTGACGCCCGTTTTGTCGGTGAAGTCGCGTATGTGAAGGCCAAAAACGACATCTCAGCGTCCGCTGCTTCGAAACTGAGCCAAAGCGTTGACACCGAAATGCTTTCGGCCGGCATGAGCGCGCACTATCAGTTTGACGCAGGTGCCGTGACGGTCACGCCGAGCCTTGGGATTCGCCTCTCGCAGCTGAAGACCGATGCCCTCAAAGTGGGCGCCATCCGGATTGCCGATGATGAGATGACGGTTTTCCAGGTTCCGGTTGCGGTGCGTGTCGGCATGAAGCCCGTGGAGGCTTCCGGCTGGAACATTGCGCCTGCGGTGAAGCTTGCCTATGTGCCGACCTTCGGTGACGATGAAACCGATATCCTGGGGTACCAGCAGAAGGTTCTCGACACGAGTCCGGTGCAGGCCGATATCGGCGTTGAAGCCCGTAAGGGCAACTTTATGGTCAACGTGAACTTCCTTGCCGGTACCGGCAGCGAAGGCGCGAAGGCCGTGGGCGGTAAGGTGGGCGTGAAGTACCTCTTCTGAGGCTTGACGCGGTAACCCGTCTGCCGTGCGCACTGACTCCGAAGCGCCCGGCAGACGAAAATACAAACGGGAAAGGCTGTGCGGCTTTTCCCGTTTTTTCAAAGACATTTGTAACGAATCAATGCTTTGACTCGTACCACATCAGGAAGATTGTCGCGATGGTGACAACCGACCGATCAGCAAAGTAAGCAGCCATACATTCATCTGAAAAACTTCTCCTTACAGTAAACAACTGCAAAA
>OWJF01000469.1_pt1 | contig 20562 bp, 19 predicted proteins | sample 1732941 | NCBI WGS metagenome assembly OWJF01 (sample SAMN05065770, study PRJEB22554) | human gut metagenome | biome: ENVO:2100002; feature: ENVO:00000062; material: ENVO:00002003 | host: Homo sapiens | place: USA
CCATTCCTGACCTGCTGTCCAGCCGCAAGACCTGCCCGGAAGAAACCATCTATCAGCTTGGAACGCTGGATGAACACGCTTCCGCAGAGGACTTGCTCAATCTCGTCACCGAGTTCATTGAGGAGTTCAAGGCCAAGTTTGGTGAACACGTTCATGTGCTGGACTGGGCACTGCATCTGGACGAAAGCACGCCCCACATCCATGAGCGCCATGTGTTCGACTGCGAGAACAAGTACGGTGAGATGGCTCCCCAGCAGGAAAAGGCACTGGAAGCACTGGGCTTTGACCTGCCCGACCCGGACAAGCCCCTCAGCCGCCGCAACAACCGCAAGATCACCTTTGATGCCGCCTGCCGGAAGATGCTGTTCGAGATTGCAAAACGGCATGGTCTGGAATTGGAGGAAGAAGCGGAATACGGCAACCGCAAATATCTGGAAAAGCAGGACTTCATCCTTGCCAAGCAGAAGGAGCAGCTTGCCGCCCAGCAGAGCAAGTTGGACGAGTTGACCCTGAAAGTTTCGGATATGGAGACCCTGCTGGAAAATGTTTCGGCTGCGGCCTATGACAAGGCGGTGGAGGTCGTGACGGACGTGGTACGCACCGAGACCCGCAAGGAAGATATGCGGATGATCGAGGACACGAAGAAGTGGGTGCTGTCCCCGGAACGCAAGGCTCCCAAAGCCACGAGGGAATATGCCGCCCACCGTTTGGACACCGTGCTGGACAAGTTCCTCAAGACCATGCAGACCACTGCCACCCGTTTGCAGGAGAAGCTGCTAAAGCCAGAAGTCCGGCAGAAAGGCAAGGAGCAGGTCAAGGAGAAAGCACGAGATTCCGTTCTGCAACTGCTGAACCGCTTGCAGGCAGAACAGGCACAAAACAAACCAGCGGCACAACCCCGCACACAGGAGGGGCACTCGGAAATCTGAACCTCATCGGGAGAGTTCGGAGCAGAAAGCTGGCACTTTCTGCCCCGGCACCCGGTTACAAGGATATGGAGGTGCAAGTGAAAGAAGTTTGCGTTTGCGAAGCAATGAAGTCCCCAGTGGGGACTTTAAGCAACGGAACGGTCTTGCGTCAGCAAGATGGAGGGACTAAGTCCCGACAAGTTCCGATTTGGCAAAAGAGTAATCTGACCTTGGAGGAAGCGGCGGCTTACTCTGGGATCGGTATCAATAAACTGCGGTCAATGACCGATAGCGATGAATGCAAGTTCGTCCTTTGGAACGGAACCAAACGGCTGATCAAACGCCGTAAGCTGGACGAATATCTGGACAAGGCATTCTCGATCTGATGCGGTGTAGAAAATTGACCGTTTGATGTTGCAGGGAGTCTTGCGTCATGGTATACTCATGGCGTAAGGCTCCTTTTCAACATTCTGTGAATGAAAAGGAGAGTTTATATGCAAAGACGTAAAGATAATAAAGGCCGTGTTTTGAAGGATGGCGAGGTCTACCGCAAGAGCGACGGGCTTTATATGTACCGTTGGACTGCGAAAAACGGAAAACGCCATACCATCTATGATGCAACCTTGGAGGGGCTGCGCGAAAAGGAAGAGAAGATCCAGCACGACTTGGCAGAAGGCATCCGCATCCCGGAGTGCAGTCTGACCTTGAACGATCTGTTTGAACTGTGGCGTAAGAACAAGGTGGGCTTGAAGGAGCATACCTTCGCCAATTACGTTTATATGTACAATCGGTTCGTCCGGGATGAGATCGGCATGATGAAGCTCAAGGACATTCGCAAGTCGGATATCCGCAGCTACTACAATGGCATCGTCCGCAATGGCAAGATGGCGTTGAACACGCTGGAAACCATCCAGAATGTTCTCCATCAGGTCTTTGCGGTGGCGGTGGACGATGAGTACATCCGTGTGAATCCCACGGATGGTGTCCTGACGGCCATTAAAGCCGCCCACCAGTACGAAACGCCCAAACGACACGCTCTGACCCTGCCCCAGCAGCAGGCGTTTCTGAATTTCATCAAGAAAACGCCGAAGTTCCAGCACTGGCTCCCGATGTTCACCTTCATGCTGGGTACCGGATGCCGCATCTCGGAAACGGTTGGCCTGTGCTGGGGTGACATCGACTTCGAGAGTGGGTTTATCACCATCCAGCACAATCTGGTGTACCATGACCACGAGGTGGGCGGCTGCTATTTCACCATGTCTACCCCCAAGACTGCCGCAGGCAAGCGGGCAATTCCGATCTTGCCCGAAGTGCGGAAGGCACTGGAGCAGGAACGCACCAACCAGCAGGAGCTGGAACTGGTATGCGAATACGAAATCGACGGAATCTCGGACTTCGTATTCCTGAACCGCTTCGGCCAGCCGCAGAACCCGCAGACGGTCAACCGCGCCATCAAGCGCATCAGCGTGGCACACAACGAAGCCGAGCTGGAAAAGGCCGAAAAGGAAAAGCGGGAACCGCAGCTGCTGCCGCCTTTCTCCTGCCATAATCTCCGGCACACGTTCTGCACCCGGCTGTGCGAAAATGAAACCAACCTGAAGATCATTCAGGACATCATGGGACACAAGGACATCAGCACCACGATGGAGATTTACGCGGAAGCCACCAAGGAAGCCAAAGCCCATTCCTTTGCAAATCTGAACGGTAAACTGGGCATTTCGGTCTGAAATCCACTACACCAACTACTACACCACTTTTACACCAAATTGCCGGTAAGTTGTGGAGAGTTGCGTAGGGTGACGTACGGGAGAGGGAAAAAGGAAGCCGCATGGATAGGCTTATAAAGGGAAATAAAGCCATTTGTGAGCCTTCCTTGACCTGTCCCCACGATGAAGCCGATTGAACAGTAAATTTCCAATTTAAGCAAAACAAAGCCTGAAACTTCTTGATGTACCGAGAAGTTTCAGGCTTTTTCTTTTGGAGAATTTCCAGCGAAAACTACGCCATACGCCAATTTTACGCCAAACGATGCAGGATTTTATGCAGTGCAAAAAGAGTGTTGTTCCGGTTTGGTGATGAAATTGAAGATGCGGTGGATGGATGTAGGCTCGTAAGGAGATACATCAGAAAACGGATTCATAAATCTGCAAACGGACAGCCGAAACTTTCCACCGCGAAAGAAGCAAATGTGAAGAACTTGGAGGTTTCCTATGAACAAACTGTTTTCCTGCCGCTACAATATGGACACCGACCGGGTAGAAGCCCGGTTCGCAGACGGTTCTGCCGTTGCCATCGACTGCAGCGCCATTGAGGACGAGTACGGCAACACCCCGGCACAGCGGGCAGAACTGGACTGGCTGCTCTACAACAAGCCCTTGGAGTATGCCCAGCTTGTGCTGGGTGGGGAGATTGGACATTATCTCTCACTTGGCTGTGACCATGGAAGAATGGAAGATTGATTGACAAGGTTCCATAACAGTTAACACAGCTTGCATTTGCCCTGCAATTTTTCAGAATGGAACGCCCCAAGGGCATCCGGTCTATATCCGGCAGATTTTTCAGAATGAATCTGCCGGGTATTTTTGTTTGTCATAAAGGAAGTCTTGCTTTTTATTGTAAAATTGGATACAATATAAGAAAGACATTTGCACGGAGGACTCTATGGAATATATCGGCATCCAGAAGAAAAACGGCGGTGTGGTGGAAGCCCTGCAGCAGGCCATTTTATCTGGGCAGATCCCGGCGGGCACTGAAATGACCCAGAATGAACTGGCAGAGAGTCTCGGTGTCTCCCGGATGCCGGTGCGGGAGGCCTTGATGATCCTTGAATATCAGGGTCTTATCATCCGTCTGCCCAACAATCGGATAAAAGCGGCAGATTTGACCGAAGAGACACTGCGCCAAATGCTGGCATTGGGGGCTCAGTTGGAACGGCAGGCTATGCGTGCGCTGCCGCAGGATGCGATGTTGGCAGGCGGCGAGATGCTGCAGCACCGTACCCTGCGAACCGTCCTGCCCTATCCGCTGCATCGCAAGCTGCTGGAGAGCATCCAAGAGACCTACATTGCCTTTGCCGTGAGCGCACGTCCTGCGCCGGTGAACGACCGGCTGTCCCGCCTGCTGATGCTGGACCGTCAGGGTTCCCCTGATGTGCTGGATGCATGGAACACCTATGAAGAAGAACTGCTGCATCTGATTTTAACGATAAGGAGTCAATATGCTGGGACTGAAACCCATTAAGCTGCTGCCTGCCCGCGAGCGGGTAGCTTCCGCTTTGCGGAAAGCCATTATCTCAAAAAGCATCCCGGAGGGCGCAGAACTCACGCTGGAAAACACCGCACAGGAACTGGGCGTGTCGGTCACACCGGTGCGGGAGGCCTTTCAGATCCTTGCCCGTGACGGTCTGCTGGAAGTCAAGCAAAACAAGTGCGCCATTGTGTTGGGCGTAACGGAAAAAACGATTCGGGAGCACTACCAGCTGCGCGCTGCCTTGGAAGGGACGGCATGTATGCTCTGCTGCCAGAACAACGCTGACCTGTCCAAGATCAAAAACTGCGTGGATACTGCTGAGGAGGCTCTTTCTCATCAGCAGGCCGGAAATTATACTGACTACAACCAGTCCTTCCATTTTGAGATCTGGGAAGCTTCCGGCAATGAAAAAATGCGCAATCTTCTCTCGGAGCTGTGGAACGGCCTGTCCGTTGGTGTGGAAATGAGCGAGTTGGACTATGCCCTCAACTCCCAGAGCGAGCATAAAAAGATCTATGCGGCGCTGGAAGCACGGGATGCGCTGGCCGCACGGGCTGAAATGGAAAAACACATCTACCGCAGTATGGACGATGCGCTGACCTATTATTTATAAGATCAAGGAGGACAAGACAGTGTATACCTGTGCGAACTGTACGGTTCTGGCCTGCGCCAACAACGAGCCGGAAAAGATGCCCAAAAACTGCCCTATGCGGAATGCTTCGGTGATGGAGGCCGCCCGCGCCGGCTATGATCTGCCTGAGAATCACGATTTCTACATCAATTGTTCGGCCATTGAAGGGCTTGGCTACTGTCAATGGCCCCGCCTGAAGGAGACGGTGGAGTTCTGCAAGCGGATGGGCTACCACAAGCTGGGTCTTGCATTCTGCAAAGGTCTGCGGAAGGAAGCCCGCATCGTGGCCGACCTGCTCCGTGCGCAGGGGTTTGAGGTGGTGTCGGTCATCTGCAAGACCGGTGGCATCTCCAAAGAAGAAGTGGGCATCCCGGAAGAGGTCAAGATCCACCCCGGCGAATTTGAGGCCATGTGCAACCCCATCGCACAGGCAAAGCTTCTGAACGAACAGCACACCGATTTCAACATTGAGATCGGACTTTGTGTGGGACACGACTCGATGTTTTATAAGTATTCGGATGCCATGGTCACAACGCTGGTGGCCAAGGATCGCGTTCTGGCGCATAATCCCTGCGGTGCCATTTACTGTGCCGAGGGGTATTTCAAAAAGCGGCTGGAATAAAAGAAGGAAAAAACGTGCGTTCTCCATCTGCTTTGGAGATCGCACGTTTTTTGCAGAAGGCGGCGGAGGGAGATTTTCTTGTATCCTACTGTTTGTCTGGCGTGCACAAAAATTGGTACATAATCCGTGCAATGCGACAAAACTCGAAAAAAGGGATTGACAAATCTCTGTTTCGGGTGTATTCTCGTGTCGTCAAGTGGATACATTATCACAGATTAGATATAAAAATTCAAAAAAGACGCTGCCGAGATTCCCGGAATTCTAAGGTTCCGGGCAAATCCTTCCAGAACAAAGAAGGGCTGTGAGGGCACAGCACGGCGGCAAAGACTCTGCACAACGAGGTGCAGCTGGGGCGTTCCGAAAGTCAGGGCTGTTTTGCTCTGATAAAATGGATACATTATATTTCATTAAAGGAGGATTCCCCGGTATGTCAGCAGCAACCATCACCCTACTCTTTCTTCTCTTCGCGGTCGTCATGTTCGTGTTTGAGAAGATCCCCCTCGGCGTAACGTCCATGATCGTCTGTATCGGTCTGGTCGTTACCGGCGTTCTGGACATCAAGACCGCTTTTGCGGGCTTCATCGACAGCAACGTCATCCTGTTCGTCGCCATGTTCATCGTCGGCGGTGCCCTGTTTGAAACAGGTATGGCCAACAAGATCGGCGGCATTGTTACCCACTTTGCCAAATCCGAGCGCAGCCTCATTGTGGCCATCATGGTCATCGTTGGCCTGATGAGCGGCGTGCTCTCCAACACCGGCACCGCCGCCGTCCTGATCCCCGTGGTCATCGGCATTGCGGCAAAGTCCGGCTATGCCCGCTCCAAGCTGCTGATGCCGCTGGTATTTGCAGCGGCCATGGGCGGCAACCTTTCCCTCATCGGCGCACCGGGCAACCTCATCGCCCAGAGTGCTCTGGGTGAGATCGGGATGTCCTTCGGCTTCTTCGAGTACGCTATCGTGGGCCTGCCCATCCTCGCCGCCGGCATCCTCTTCTATGCCACCCTTGGCATGAAGCTGCTGCCCAACCACCCCGTCTCCGATGATGACTCCTTCGGCGGTGAGCAGGACTTCAGCAATGTTCCCAAGTGGAAACAGGTGCTCTCCCTTGTCATCCTCGTGCTCACCCTGCTGGGCATGATTTTTGAAAAGCAGATCGGCATCAAACTCTGCATCACCGGCTGTATCGGTGCGCTGGCTCTGATCCTCACCGGTGTCATCTCCGAGAAAGACGCCCTGAAGTCCATCGACCTCAAGACCATCTTCCTCTTCGGTGGTACGCTGTCTCTGGCCTCTGCACTGGATAAGACCGGGGCAGGCGCAGAGATCGCAAACATCGTCATTGGTGCTCTGGGCGAGAATCCCTCTCCCTACGTCCTGACTCTGGTGGTCTTCCTGCTCTGCTGCGTCATGACCAACTTCATGTCCAACACCGCAACCACCGCTCTGATGGTTCCCATCTGCCTGAGCATCGCACAGGGCATGGGTGCCGACCCCCGCGCAGTCCTGATGGCTTGTGTCATCGGCGGCTCCTGCGCTTACGCAACGCCCATCGGTATGCCCGCCAACACCATGGTGGTTTCCGCCGGCGGTTACAGCTTCAAGGATTATGCCAAGGCTGGCCTGCCCCTCATCCTCATCGCAACGGTTGTCAGCATGGTGATCCTTCCCATCGCATTCCCGTTCTTCCCGCAGTAAAGCGGACAGGAACGTTGAATATGAGTGAACCAACGCGCAAAATGTACCAAATCTAAGGAGGCATTGGAATGAACAAGCAAGAACAGGTGCAGCAGATGACGACCTATATGGCGAACTTTGTGAGCCATATCGCCAAGGTGCTGCCGGACGACATCATTGCCAAGCTCGATGAGCTGGGCGCACAGGAGGATGCACCGCTGTCCAAGGTCATTTATGAGACCATGAAGCGGAACCAGAAGCTGGCCAAGGAGCTGAACCGCCCCAGCTGCCAGGATACTGGTGTGCTCCAGTTCTGGGTAAAGTGCGGCGTGGACTTCCCCCTCATCGGTGAGGTGGAGGGTCTGCTGAAGGAGGCTGTGGTCAAGGCTACCTTTGAAGCGCCCCTGCGCCACAACAGCGTTGAAACCTTTGATGAGTTCAACACCGGCCGCAATGTCGGCAAGGGCACTCCCACCGTGTGGTGGGATATCATCCCGAACAGCGACAAGTGCGAGATCTACGCCTACATGGCAGGCGGCGGCTGCACCCTGCCGGGCAAGGCCATGGTTCTGATGCCCGGTGCAGGTTACGAAGGTGTGACCAAGTTCGTCATGGATGTCATGACCAGCTACGGCATCAACGCCTGCCCTCCGCTGCTGGTGGGCGTGGGCGTTGCCACCTCTGTTGAGACCGCTGCTCTGCTGTCCAAGAAGGCTCTGATGCGTCCTCTGGGCAGCCACAACGAAAACGAGCGCGCAGCCTATATGGAGAAGCTGCTGGAAGACGGCATCAACTCCATCGGCCTTGGCCCTCAGGGCATGGGCGGCAAGTACTCCGTCATGGGCGTGCACATTGAGAACACTGCCCGCCATCCTTCTGCCATCGGCGTTGCCGTCAACGTGGGCTGCTGGAGCCATCGCCGCGGCCACATCATTTTTGATAAAGATCTGAACTACACCATTGATACTCATTCGGGGGTGACTTTGTAATGCTGACCATCAAAGACGGAAAGAAAATTCTTACCACTCCGGTCTCCGCAGAAGACCTGAAGGACATCCATATCGGTGATGTCGTTTACCTGAACGGCGACCTGACCACCTGCCGCGATGTGGCGCACCGCCGCCTCGTGGAAGAGGGCCGCCCGCTGCCTGTGGACGTGAAGGACGCAGCCATCTTCCACGCCGGCCCCATCATCCGCCCGCTGGAGAACGACAAGTTCGAGATGGTGTCTGTGGGCCCCACCACCTCCATGCGTATGGAGAAGTTCGAGTATGAGTTCGTGCAGAAGTCCGGTGTCCGCGTCATCGTGGGCAAGGGCGGCATGGGCCCCAACACCGAGCGCGCCTGCAAGGAGTTCGGCGCCATCCACTGTGTTTTCCCTGCCGGTAACGCCGTTGTGGCTGCCACCGAGGTGGAGGAGATCGTCGAGGCCCAGTGGCGTGACCTCGGTATGCCGGAAACTCTGTGGCACTGCCACGTTAACGAGTTTGGCCCCCTGATCGTTTCCATCGACACTGAGGGCCGCAACCTGTTCGAAGAGAACAAGGTCATCTTCAATCAGCGCAAGGATAAAGCTGTCGAGGAAATTTGCAAACACGTTGGCTTCATCAAATAAGATCCAACTGCGAAGCCAGCGTTGCCTATACCCTGCGGAGAGCAACCATCCATCAAAAGCCTCTTCTCCTAAAATGAACTCACTATCACGTTAATTCTAACAGCCATACTTGCTTTCACAGATCCAACAGACTTCTTATCATTTACTCCTCTTCATTACCCTGTTTATCCTGCTTCTCCGCAAAACACCCCGGATGCTGTCTGCCATATCAGCATCCGGGGTGTTGCTATTTGCGGTCAAATATGTGCACGGAAAAAAATGCAGACAAAGAAGATCTTGGCCGTTCTTTTTGTTCCACACACCTTATATAAAGTTCCTTTGGAAAATTGTATTTTTCGACAAAAGTATAACAAATCCCTTGACAAGCGTGGTCTTTCGGTGTATTCTTTTCTTGTTTATTGGATACATTATCAAATATAAACATTCAAGTGCCACTGCTTTGCATCTGCAAGGTGGAAGTAATCCACAGGAGGACAACCCAAATGAGCCCATTGGAGATCACACTGGTCATCCTGCTTGTAACGATCATCGCCTTTGTATCCGGTAAAGTCCCGTTCTCGGTCATTTCTACCGGCATCATTCTGGCGCTGATCCTCACCGGCATCAAGACCCCTGCCGAGGCCTTTGGCGGCTTCATCAACACGAACGTGGTCATGTTCGTAGCCATGTTCGTCATCGGAGCAGGGCTGACCAAAACGCCCCTGATTGACAAAGCCCAGAGTCTGGTCATCCGCTACAAGGACAATATGCGGATGCTGATCTTTCTTTCCTGTGTGGCAGGTGCGTTTCTGGGTGCCATCACCAGTGCCACCGCAACTGCCGCTATCATGATCCCGCTGCTGGTAGGCATTGCGAACGACATCGGCGTGAGCCGCAGCAAGCTGCTGTATCCTTCTATGGCCTGTGCCAACATTGCCACCCAGATGACCTTTCTCGGTCAGGGTGCTTCCAACATGGCATGGAACGATGTCATGATGCAGGCCGGCGCACCGACACCGCTGCACATCTGGGATTTCACCATCGCACGCATCCCGATGCTGACCATTGCCATCCTGTACATGACCTTTGTTGGCTATAAGCTGATGCCGGATCTTCCCAACGAGCAGTTTTCAGATGCAGCACATACGGCTTCTGAGAGCGAAAAACTCAGCCCCTTCAAGCGCAAACTGGCTGTCCTGATCGTTCTGGTCTCCATTGCAATGATGCTGCTGGAAAATGTCATTGGTGTCAAGATGTATCTCACTTCCTGCATCGGCGCTGCCGCTCTGGTGCTGACGGGTGTGCTGACCGAGAAGGAAGCTCTCAACTCCATCCACCAGCCGACCATTTTCCTGTTTGCCGGTGTGCTGGCTCTGTCGGACGCCATCCAGACCACCGGTGCAGGCGATGTGGTGGCAGACTGGATGATCCGCCTGCTGGGCGATACTACCAATCCGTACATCATTATGCTGGTGTTCTTCCTTGTTCCCTTCATTCTGACACAGGTCATGTCCAATCTGGCTACCCTGACCATCTTCATCCCACTGGTCACTTCCGCCTGTATCCGCATGGGCGTAGACCCCCGTGCTGCCGTGGTCGGCGTGATCACAGCCAGCTGTGTGTCCATCATGACCCCCATGGCAGCTCCCTGCCAGATCATGATCATCGAGCCGGGCGGATACACCTTGAAGGATTATCTCAAGTGTGGTACCCCGCTGGCGCTCATCCTCATTGTCGTGTCCGTATTTTTCCTGCCGACACTTTATCCTTTTGCCTGATTCTATTTTCCCACCGCAGTAGTATGCGCAAACTGCATATCGTAAATATGCCGTTCTGTTCGGCGCTATTTTTGAAAACCGCAATAAAAGCAGCAGAAATTTTTGAGCATCTCATAATTCTGTCAAGAGGGCTGGCACCGTCCGGCCCTCTCTCTTTTTGCCAAAGTTTTCCTTGTGTTTTCTTGCAAGCTGCCGAAATCAGCGTGTTTTCAAAAGTTCGCGTTTGCGAAGCGCAGCGCAGCAATGAAAGCCCCAGTGGGGCTTTTAAGCGACAGAACGGTCTTGCGTAGCAAGATGGAGGGGCCTCGCCCCGACAAGTTCACGTTGACATGGCTCGATTTTTGTGGTAACCTACTCCAACAATTTAATATAACATATTTACTTAGAGTTCCAGCTCGGCTCCCACGGGAGCCGGAGCAAGTTTTTAACTTTCTTATCGCTACATAGCAAACCCGAACCAAGGCCATCCCTGAAGGGATGGTCAGGTTCAGGTTGTTGTGTGGCGATTTTTTTATTGCCAAATCCAGCACCGCACCTTGAAAACCGCATGACCGTCTGCATGGGATACACGGCGATGACCCCGCAAGGGAGAGCCGGAAAACGCCGCCGGCAGGGGGCAGGAAAGCCATGCAGGGAGAACGGCAGGACGTTGATTTCCCAGTTGCGGAGAAAAACGATGTACTCAAAATGAGCACATCGTTTTTCTGTAACGCCAGTGAAAGGACGGAATGCCCACTGCCTGATCCCCAGCAACAAGGGACAGCGCATGATGGTCATCAAGGGCAGCGGCGGCGAGGGCAAGTCGCAGATCGGCGTGGTACTGTCCCGGCTGTTCGGCTGCAACATGAAGGATGGCAGCATCGGCAAAATCTCGGAGAACCGCTTTGCCCGTGCCGATCTGGAGCACACCCTGCTCTGTGTGGACGATGATATGCGGATGGAAGCCCTGCGCCAGACCAACTATGTCAAGTCCATCGTGACCGCACAGGGGCAGATGGACTTGGAGCGCAAAACGGCGGCAGATCCAGCAGTTTTGCTGCTTCGTTCTCTCCCGGAAAGTCGAAAAATTCTGCTAAAATTACAGGAAGGTAAAATAAGTTCAGGAGATTTAGCAATCTCATTGGATATGACACCACAGGCATTGTCATACCATTTATCGAAGCTAAAAAAGGCAGACTTGATTTATGAAACTCGATATAAAAATTATATTTATTACGAATTGAATTTATCTATCCTTGATGAAACCATTATGTGGATCAGTAATTTGCGAGGAAATCAACGATGAAAAAGAAAATGGTCGTTTTTTATAGTCTTATGTTTTTACCATTGGCAGTTGTTCTGATTGCCTTACAGTTCTTGCCAGCGCTGATCCCGGCTCATTATGATATGAATAATCAAGTGACACGTTGGGGCAGCAAATATGAAACACTAATTTTCCCTGCGATTACAGTTTTATTCGGCTATTTTATGCTTGCCATGGCTAACTTATCCTCAAAACAAGAAGAAAATGGAAGTAATAACAAAAATGTATGTATTGTGACTGGAATAGCATCTCTTGCACTTTTCAACGCTATGACAGTCTATTTTTTGTATGCTGATTTCAATTCGATTGAAAATCTGTCTTCCATTGCACTTGATTTGAATCAACTTGTATTTGGACTGCTTGGCGTTGCAATGATTATATTAGGTAACATTATGCCAAAACTACGAATGAACTCAGTTGTAGGACTGAGAAGCGTATGGAGTATAAAAAATGAAACAACATGGAAAAAAGGCCAACGCTTTGGAGGTATTTCATTTATCGTAAGTGGTATTATTATAATCATGGTATGCTTTTTGACGAAAGGCATTTCTTGTTTTTGGTGGACAATGAGCATCGTAGCAATTCTTTTGATTGTTGACACCTACTATACCTACACATTATCAAAAAAATACTAATGCCGCAATCCGTGATTCACGAGATGCTATATATGAAACACCCTACAAGACTAAAAATCTTGCAGGGTCTTTTCTTGTGCTCTAATTTATATGTAACCAGCCCCGAAACCGGGGCTGAAAATTTCTCCGAAATAACGGATACGGAAGCCAAGCAACTGGACTTTCCCTTCTGATGGATAGCGGTTACACGTCTGGTTACAGATTCGGTTACACCTCAGTTACGGCGGAAAAGCCGCTCGACTGCAAGATTCCCCTGCCCCGTGATGCCCCCAAGGTCAACATCGAGGAACGCACCATCTGGGACGAGAAAACCATGCTGGCAGCCTTGCAGACCATCGAGAACCCCGCCCTGCATCTGGCGGTGCACATGAGCATGATCCTTTCGCTCCGTGAGGGCGAAATTCTCGGCTTGCAGCCGAGTGATCTGGATTTCGATGCCGCCGATGGGCGTGGCACCATCTCAGTCAGCAAGACCATGCAGCGAGCCAACAAGGACGCTTTGGAAAAGCTCGACCCCAATCAGGTCTACCACACCTTCCCGGACAGGCGTGAGGGCAGCAAGTCCTCCCTTATCCTGAAAAAACCTAAAACGAAGAAGTCCAACCGCATCCTGTATATGACAAAACCTCTAAAAGAGGAACTTCAAGCATGGCTTGAAAAGCTCAAGCAGAACGAGCAGAACGCCCCGGAAAAGTACAGCAATTGCGGGCAGCTGTTTCGGCTCCCGGATGGTCTGCCCGTCGCGCCGGAGCTGCTGACAAAGTGGTACCGCCTGTGGAGAGCCGAGCACCCGGAGTTTGAACAGATCGTGTTCCACGGCCTGCGGCACTCCAGTGCCACCTACCAGCTCTTGCAGTCGGACGGCGACTTCAAGTCGGTGCAGGGCAACACAGGTCATGCAACGGCATCTGTCCTGATGGACACCTACGCTCACACGCAGGACAAGCCCCGGTTGGAGCTGACCGAGAAGATCGAAGCAAACTTCTACTCCCAAGACCTGACCTCGGCAGCATCCCAGCCCCGGCAAAACGAAAAGCCGGCGGCAACAAAAATCTCCGGTAGAGAGATCCTTGAAGCCATCCGGCTGATGGACGCAGACGAACGCAGAGAATTGACGAGAGTCTTGTTCGCCTAAAATTTCTTCTTTTTATGCAAAGGAAAGCAGGCTATGCAAACCTTGCACAGAAAAGCCCCCGATTCTGGCAAATGTGCAAACGGTGTGCAGAAAGTGTGCAGCCGCTTTCCTACACAAAGAAAGAACGCCAAATCTTACGATTTGACGTTCAAAATTTGGTGCACCTCGCGCACTCATATCCGAACTTTTCTCCGCTTTTACGGCTTCCCCGAAAGCGACCGTTTCTGTACCTTCCTTATAATTAAAGGTAATAAGTACCTTATCATCGTAGAGATAGATGGCATTGATGAAGGTGTCCACCAGTGCCTGCCGCTGCTCCGGCTGGGTCATATCCAGCTTGCGGAAGCGAAGCAGCCAAAACCGGACGAACTCCTCTTTCATCTTTGGCTTAGCCAGCCGTTCCTCTGCAATGCGGGCTTGCAGTTCTTTTCGCTGATCTTCCAGAGCTTCCAGCCGTTCCTTGGTGGAGCTGGTCAGAATGCCCATCTGGATAGCGTTCAGCATATTGGTGATGCCGACTTCCGTTTCCTTCAACTGCTTTTCGTAGATGGGCAAATCCGTGCTTTCCTGATTTTGCAATTCCATGACTTTGGCAATGATGGCATTCATGGAAGCGTCATCTTCCACCAGCTTCATGGTCTCGTTGACCACCAGATCTTCCAGCCACTGTTTCCGCACGGCCTTTTTATCGCAGGTCTTTTTCTTCTTGGCAGCAGCACACTTATAATAGGTGTACATCTTCCCGGTGTGGCTGACACCGCTTTCGCCAAACATCAGCGCTCCGCACTTACCGCAGTACAGCTTGGTGGTAAGCAGATAGCTTTCCTCTGCCTTATGACGGGCAGGGGCCTTTTTATTTTTCGCCAGCTTTTCCTGTACTTTGTTGAACAGGTCCTCTGACACAAGAGCCGGGATCGCATTGGGCTGTACCACATCCCGCAAACGCAACTCGCCGATGTACCGTCGATTGCTCAGCATCCGCTGAATCGTGTTATAGGACATCTCCCCGCCCATCGAGTTCTTAATGTTGTGCGCCTTTAACCAATCCCTCAGGTCAGTCATGGTCGCACCGTCCGCATACTTCTGGAACGTCTGCTCCACATACGGTGCCAACAACGGGTCGGGCTGGTAATGCCGGGTCTCATCGATCATGTAGCCGAACGGAATCGTGCCGCCATTATAAATACCCTTGAGAGCATTTTCGGTCATGCCGCGCACGACCTTTTCGGACAGGTCAGCCGAGTAGTATTCGGCGTAACCTTCCAGCACCGATTCCAGAATGATGCCCTCCGGGCCAGCCGAAATGACTTCCGTTGCCGATACCAGTTTCACGCCGTTCCGCTTCAGTTGGGTCTTGTACCGGGCACTGTCGTAGCGGTTCCGGGCAAAACGATCCAGCTTCCAGACAATGATGACATCAAAGATGCCGCGTTCGCTGTCTTTAATCATCTGCTGGAACTGCGGGCGGTTGTCCGTTTTTGCGGAGACGGCACGGTCAATGTAATGCTTTACCACCGTGAAGCCATTCTTTTCCGCATAGGCGGTGCATTCCCGGATCTGACCTTCAATGGATTCCTCGCGCTGGCTGTCAGTTGAATAACGAGCATAGATCACAGCAGTCATGGCAGGCACCTCCCATTTATACATCATTGAACGGCGAACGGTTCTTTCAAAATGTAGTTTCGTATAATATATACCATGTTTTACAACGGTTTGCAATGGGAAAATCAGCGAACAGCATTTAATTCTTTTCGTAAATCAGATGCCCACCGACCTATGGTTTTCGCCATAAGCTGGTGGGCATCTGTTGTTCTGGCTTATAATTCACTGATGGTTGCAGTAATGGGCTGCATGAGGATTCGCCTTACCGGGTTATATACTGCCAGCACCACAGCAGCCAGCACGACTACGACAATCACGGCAAGACAGCCCCACGGCATCTGCCACGCTGCACCGAAATAATGGGTGATGAGCAGGATATACAGCTTCCGATTCAGCACAAGACCCAGCGCAATGCCCACCACAAGACCGGACACTGCATAGGTGCCAGCTTCGGCAGAGACCATGCGTTTCAGCTGTGCATCATCCATCCCGATGGCACGCAGGATGCCATACTGCTTCATTCGTGCCGACACGCTCATGGAAATGCTGTTGACGATGTTCAGAATGGTGATTCCTGCAATCACGATGAGAAACGCATAGACCACCAGATGGAACGCCCAGTAGGTGCTTTGTATCATCCGATTTCCTTCGATTCGGTTGGAAAAAACAACCTGCTTGTTTAACGTGTCGCTCAGCAGGGTGTGTATTTGTGCAATGGCTGCGTCTGCTGTGGTATCTTTTAGTTGAATATCGATCACCGCATAGCGGTTTTGCCCGGTCATCTGATGGAAGGTTTCTTCGGTGCAGATAACAATCGGGGAATCGGTACTACTGAACGGGCTGTCGTTCAATACACCCACGACTGTGAGCTTTGCATCCTCCATCTGAATGGTATCACCCACGGTCAGGGAGTTGCTTTTGTCGAATACCGTCAGCACAGGGTATGTGCCATCCTCCGGCTCCTGCGGAAGGGTTCCGCCAATCAGGTCTTTTTTCGCCCAGCCAAACTGTATCGTATCGTATGAAATCAGGTCGATGGACCCCTGTTTTCCCTGATATTCCGCCGGGAGCGGGCAATACATCCGCCCGAATGCGTGTTTGACTTCCGGCAGAGCTTCCAGCTGCTCCACCAGCACCGGGTCAAGGACATTTTGCCCGGATGTTTCAGCCACCGATAAGTCCGGTGTGTAGGGCTGCAACGGATTCAGCGCAAATCCAACCCATCGAAGCAAAACCGAAAAGCTCAAAAACAGGAGAATGCTTAACGCAAAGGAACCTGTCATCAGAAGCAAGTTCTTTTTGGACGAGGTTGCATGGCTCACGCCCAAAGAAAGCTCTGCACGACTTCCAAACAACCGCGCATGACACGGAGAATCCGCTGCATTTTCCACCGCATTCCCAGTTGCTGCTGTGATCGGAGAAGCTTTTGCCGCCCGCCGTGCCGGAGAAGATGCCGCGAACCAAACCGTGATAAGTCCCAGCGCGGAACCACAGATAATACCGACCGGGCTGATGCCAAGCACCGGTAAAAAGCTGAACTCCTCGCCGATAAATCCACGCAGAAAGGAACACAATCCCCATGTGGAAACGATTCCCAGCACACATCCTGCTGGAACAGCAGTTTTACACCAGAAAAGAGCTTCCAGCCGGACAAGCATCCGAACCTGATTTTTTCCTGCCCCAAGACAACGCAGCATTCCATAATAGCTGGTACGCTGCGCTACATTGCTGTTGATGTTGCCTGTGATCATAAAAATTCCGGCAAGGACGACCATGCCAGCCAACACAGCCGCTACCGCATATAAGCCTACAATATAATCGTTGTTGCTGCTTGCGTTCAACGCCATCAGGTAAGTATTTTCGGAGATCTTTTCTTCTGAAATTCCGTACTTGTTTTCGATGTTCACAATGGACTGCCGCAAATTGGTATGTGGCTTGAACTGGATGAAATACTGTGTTTCAAAGGATTCTTCTACCTGTGCGGCAATCTGAGAAAATGTACTGCGGTTCATCACCAGCACAACAGCATCATACTGGTTCGCATCGGAGGTATCCTCATTGAAACCTGCGACAGTAAGCGAAATGGTCTGTCCATCCGGGAGCGTCAGCGGAATCGCTGTGCCGACCGTAACATCCAGCCAATCCTGGATGTTTGCTGTCACGAGCACTTCGCCATCCGCCGGGGCAGTGCTGCACTGCATTCCCGGAAAGATTTGAAGGATTGCATCATCTGCTCCTACCAGTGCGGCACGTTTATCTCCGGCAAAATAGTTTTCCGTAAGGGAAGCGTTGATGTCGCTATACGCCGAAAATGCAGCAACATCCTCCTGTGCGGCAAGCTCTGCGGCTGTTTCAGGGGAGATGTCCTTTACCATGATATGCCAGTTTCCGTTTTTGTTCAGCTGGTTTGAGGTTTCCATCCGAATCGCCATATCTGCCATACTGAACACCGCCGTGACCAGAAACACCGCAAGGACGATGCACAGGATCGTCATGCGGTTCTGCCGTCTGCGTACCTTGGCAGAAATCGGGATCAGGCTCAGATAGCTTTTCATTTCTGTGTTGCTCATTCCCGGCACCTCCCAAAATCGGTCAGGCAGCCGTCCGATACCTGCAACACCCGGTCTGCCGTCTGCGCAATGCTGCGGTTGTGGGTGATCATCAGGATGGTCTGCTCGTATTTCCGGGATGTTTCTTTTAGCAGGGCAATGACCTCGCTGGTGTTCTGGGTGTCCAGATTGCCGGTCGGCTCATCCGCCAAAATCAGGGAAGGGCGGGTCATCAGGGCGCGGCCAATGGCTACCCGTTGCTGCTGCCCACCGGAAAGCTGGCTTGGCAGATGCTTCCGACGGTCTTTCAGATTCAGCACGGTCAGCAGTTCTTCCAGATATGCCCTGTCCGGCTTTTGGTAGTCCAGCAGCACCGGGAACAGGATGTTCTGTTCTACGGTCAGTTCCGGGATGAGGTTGAATGCCTGAAAGATAAAACCGATATTGCGGCGGCGGAAGATCGTCAGCTCCCGGTCTTTCATGGCAAAAACATCCTTGCCATCAATCAGCACCTTGCCGGAAGTCGGCGTATCCAGTCCGCCAATCAGGTTGAGCAGGGTGCTTTTGCCGGAGCCGGATTCGCCAACGACCGCCACATATTCGCCTTTCGGCACTGAAAAGCTAACATCTTTCAGTGCATGGACAGCGGTTTCTCCGCTGCCGTAGGTCTTGCAGAGATGGTTGACTTCTAATAGTTCCATAGTGTATCCCTCACTTTGCAGGTTCCTTCGATTCAGACGGATGATCTCTGTCTGTGCAGAAAAGGATAACACGTCAACCCTACTGCAAGCCTACACTCAGCCTACAATTTTGTAGGAATCGGAAAATTCAGAGTAAAGGTCGTGCCCTTTCCCAGCTCGCTGTCTACTTCAATGGTGCCGTGATGGGCTTCCACAACGGCTTTTGCCAGCGGCAGACCCAGCCCGATGCCCTGTGTATCCTGTGAAAAGCGGCTGCGATAAAACCGTTTGAAGATATGGTACAAATCTTCCGGGTGGATGCCGCTGCCGTTGTCGCGCACTTTGATCTGAACCATGGATGGCAGTGCATTCCACTCTACCTGAATCGTATCTCCGCTCTTTGTGTGGTCAAGGGCATTCTTTACAAGATTGTCCACAGCTTCCTGCATCCAGTCACGGTCGCACCAAAGTGTAACCGCCTCTGAGCCGGACAGAACAAGCTTTTTCTGTTCCTGCTCTGCACGATAGTGATACTGCCGCGTGATGTCCTGCACCATTTCAGCAACATTTTCGTTTTTCTTCTCCAAGACGACCGAACCGGCATCCAGCCGGGTGATTTTGAGCAGATTCTGCACCAGCGTTTCGATGCGGTCCAACTCCTGTTCGGACAGGTCTGCAAACTCTTTGACCTCCGACGGCGAAACAGCTTCGTCCTGAAGCAGACCGTTGTAGATATTCAACGCCGCCAGCGGTGTTTTGAGCTGGTGCGAAATATCTGCAATGGTATTTTTCAAAAAACGCTTCTCCCGTTGCTCGTTGTCTGCGTGTGCGCTCAGAACTGCCGCCAATGCATTAACGGAGTGAAACAGACGGTAAAATTCTCCCTCCCGGTCGCAGTCCAGTCGTGCATCCGGGTTGCCATCCAGACAGCTTTGAATTTGCTGAACTGCCTGTTCCAGAAGCGCGCTCTGCCTTTGGAAATAGCGAAAAAGCACGCCCCAGAGGCAGCCGCCCAGAAGCAGAAAAACCAATAGTAACCCGAAAGAAAATACATGCGTCGTATGCCATACGATGCCCTGCGTGAGAGCCAATGCCACCGCCCAGACCGCCAGCACGGCTTGGAACAAATTTCGGATCTCCCGGTTTGCGAATACTTTCATACGGCACCTTTACCCATTCCATTTATAGCCCATGCCGCGGACAGTCAGCAGCATCTGCGGTTTGCCGGGGTTGTCCTCAATCTTCATCCGCAGCCGCCGGATATACACTGTTAAGGCACTGCTGTCAATGTAATCCCCATCGCAGTCCCACAGTGCATCCAGAATTTGTTCCTTGGATAGCACGGCATTCGGATGCTGCATAAAGAAGCAGAGCAGCTTGTACTCTGCGCCGGTCAGTTCCAGCAAGATTCCGTTTTTGTATGCCTGCCCCTGCAACAGCCGGACGGTGATGCTGCCCGATTCCAGTACGGGTTCTCCTGCGCTGGACGCATTTGCACGGCGAAGCAGTGCATTGACCCGCGACAACAGGACACCCAGCTTGAACGGCTTGGTCAGGTAATCATCCCCGCCCAGTTCCAGTCCCATGATGATATTCATTTCCTCATCCGAAGCGGTCAGGAACAGAATCGGCACGTTGGATGTGCGCCGCACCTTCTGGCAGAAATCGAAGCCAGAGCCATCCGGCAGGGAAACATCCAGCACCAGCAGGTCATATTTTCTGTCTGACCACAGCACCTCGGCTTCTGCCAGTGTCCGGGCTGTATCCAGTGCAAAGCCCTGTTTCTTGAATGCAAAGGTCAGCCCACTGATCAGGCTCAGATCATCTTCCAAAAGGAACAGTTTTCTCATGATTCCCTCTCTTTTCTGCGTTTTATGTGTCCTACAGGTTCAAAAGCATTATAAGTTTTTTCTGCGAACATTACAATGTGCGAAACGGAAATTGTTTCTTGCCGTGTGTTAAATATAAGTCCTACTATCACTGCTTTACTGCAATAAAATTTGCAAAACCATCTTGACGCTCGCCGCAATCCATGATACCCTTTATCGCAAATCCCACCAATTTTGTAGAAAAGTACAGAGCGGCGAGGATTTATTCTCCATGAAGATTTTTACCGCCCCGCAACACACCCGATCTATTTTGCCGCCGATTCACCCGACAAAATCCATCGCTGCGCTGCATGGGCGGTATTTTTCTTTTTC
>OWJF01000473.1_pt1 | contig 20462 bp, 9 predicted proteins | sample 1732941 | NCBI WGS metagenome assembly OWJF01 (sample SAMN05065770, study PRJEB22554) | human gut metagenome | biome: ENVO:2100002; feature: ENVO:00000062; material: ENVO:00002003 | host: Homo sapiens | place: USA
GAGATGCAGCGTAGTCTCGTGGGCTCGGAGATGTGTATAAGAGACAGTCTTTGCACTGCTCCGCTACTTTTCCGCCTATGTTTCAGTAGCTGAGTTTATTACTGTAAGATTTCAACCTTGGCGGTGCTATCGCTTGGAATACTGATTCTTTGTTTCAGTAGCTGAGTTTATTACTGTAAGATTTCAACCTTCATCAGAATTCGCGTACTGGAACCACCTAAATACTGTTTCAGTAGCTGAGTTTATTACTGTAAGATTTCAACCATTCCTCAAACTGTCGCAGGCCCTGATGGTTTCCCCTGTTTCAGTAGCTGAGTTTATTACTGTAAGATTTCAACCTGCCTCAGATTTCATTGTGAAATCAATGATGTTGTTGCCTGGGAAGTAGACCTGCTTTCGAAACTAATGGAGTTGCAGAAATTCATGGAATTTTTGCGAAAGTTCATATAAAATCCAACTCGAAATCTTACAGTCATAGACTCAGCGGGAAGACGTCTCTGGACGTGCTGAAATCCCCTAAAGTCAAGATTGAATCCGTCCTCTGGTAACACATACGGAATAAAAAAACATCGATAGGCTTGAACCCTACCGATGTTTTTTCTTTTGCTGAAGTCGGAGCGTTACGCTCGTCGCAGTGTTCCGACATACGCAATCAGTTCTTCAAGCACTTCCGGCTTTGTCGACCACGCCGTACAGAAGCGCACGATAAGACGTCCATCACCGGTTTTGCCGCAAAGCTCGTAGCGATACTTCTTCGAAAGCACGTCAGCCTGTGCTTTCGTGATTCGCACAAACTGCTGATTCGTGGGGGAGCTGCCTTCCATCTCGCACCCGGCCTCAATAAACGCTTTGCGAAGCCGCATGGCGCCCTCAACCGCTTGCTTTCCAATCTCAAAATAAAGGCCGTTCTTCATCAAGGCGGCAAACTGCACTCCGCCCAAGCGCCCCTTCGCAAGCAGTGCTCCGCGCTGGCGCATCAGTGCCGGGAAGTCGCGCTTGAGAGTCGGGTTCTTAATTACGAGGGCTTCACACGCAAGCGTCCCGCACTTGGTACCGCCGAGATAAAACGCGTCAGCCAGTCGCGCAATGTCTTTTAACGTCACATCAGGACTGGCTGCCAGGCCGTACGCAAGACGCGCTCCGTCAATGTAAAAGAAGAGCCCGTACTCGCGGCAGACCGCTGCGAGTTCTTCGAGTTCTGCGAGGCTGTAAATCGTTCCGGTTTCGGTGGGGAAAGAGATATACAACAGTCCCGGCTGAACCAAGAGCACCTTCTCTTCGTTTTCGAAGTAATCTGCGCACAGGCGCCGCAGTGCATCGGCCGTTACCTTGCCGTCCACTGCCGGAACGGTCATTACTTTGTGCCCGGTCGATTCGATCGCGCCTGTTTCGTGCGCTTCGATGTGGCCGCTTGAAGCAGACACAACGCCCTGATGAGGCCGCAGCGCCGCGGCAATGAGCGTGAGGTTGGTCTGCGTGCCGCCTGAAAGAAAATGCACGTCCGCATCAATGCCGCCGCACGCGGCGCGGATCATGTCTGAAGCTTCTTTGCAGAATACGTCCTCACCGTACCCAGGGACTTCTTCGAGATTTGTTTCGCACAGCGCTTTTAAAACAGCGGGGTGGCAACCGGCAATGTAGTCGCACTGAAACTGATGCATGCAGAAGTCCTCTCAAAGAAAATGTGCAATTTTCTAATTATGACGCAGGAAGGACTGTGTCTCCAAATATTTAGCGACGGTAAATGACGCTCTCAGTATTGGAACGCACGGGTGCTGCTTCCCTTTGACGGAAAACAAGAGAATTCCTTGATGCCTGGGTTAATACAGGATAAATTCGAATTGTCACAGGCCTTTCAGAGGAGAATCCGCCATGGTAATACGACCGATTGTTTTAGCAGCAACTCTCGCTGTTGCAGCGTTAGGGACAACAACAGTCACGGCTCAGGTCTACAAGGAAACAGTTTCCGGACATAACGGACCCATGACCGTAGAGGTGACGATCGAAAAGGGCGCAGTGAAGACCGTCAAGGTGCTGAAGCATTCCGAGACGGTCGGTATCGGATCGGTTGCTGTGGAAAAGATCCCGGCCGCAATTGTCAAAAGCAATAAGGCAGATGTGGCGGCTGTCACCGGGGCATCGGTGACATCAAAGGCGATTGAACAGGCTGTGGAAGTCGCGCTTGCCAAGGCGACAGGTAAGTCTCTGAAAGCGAAATTTAAGCCCGGTACTTACAAGAGTCAGGCTTACGGCAACAATGGTTACCTTAATGTTGAGGTCACGGTAACAAAAGACAAAATTAAGTCCATCAAGGTTCCGGCCAATCAGGAAACACCGTTCATGGGCGGTATGGCCATCAAGTCCATCTCAGACGATATCGTCAGGTATCAGACACTGAATGTTGATGCCGTCTCCGGAGCAACCGTCACAAGCGCAGCCTTTAAGCAGGCAGTAGGCGCGGCTCTCACACAAAGCGGTGTGAATCTGGCGGCTCTGCAAAAACCGGTGCCTCAGAAGATCAAGAAGTTCAAAGGAACCCGTTCCGAAAGTTATGACCTTGTGATTGTGGGTGCGGGCGGCGCGGGTTTGTCGGCCGCCGTGACGGCCGGACAGGCAGGAAAGTACCGCGTCATCGTGCTTGAAAAGATGCCGGTTATCGGGGGAAACACGCTGCGCTGCGCCAGTGCTTTCAATACTGCCGATCCCGAACGGCAAAAGCTCCTGCCGATGACCGACACGCTGAAAGATGCTGTTGTTAAGGCCATCAGCGAAAAGCCCGTAAGTGAAGAGCATCGTAAGCTCATGGCTGATGTGAAGGCAAAGTACGAGGCTTATCTGGCTTCGGGCTCAAAGACACTCTTTGACTGCCCGGAATGGCATGCTCTGCAGACCTATAACGGCGGCGACAAAGTGGGCCATATTCCGCTTATCCGGACCTATGCCGCCAACACGCTTGATACGCTGCACTGGATGCAAAAGCTCGGTACTCCCGTGCTTGACCGCGTGAGTCAGGGTGCAGGTGCTCTCTGGCAGAGAACGCATCAGGTGGATGCTCCTGCGGGTACCGGTCTTGTAGAGCCGCTTTATAAGGCAGCGGTCAAGGAAGGCACCAAGATCGTGACGGGCATGAAAGCAGAGTCCCTGATCGTGAAAAACGGCCGTGTGGTCGGTGTCCGGGCAAGTGACAAAGTCGGCAACAACTATGCCTTTAACGCAAAGTACGGTGTGATTCTTGCAACCGGTGGCTACAGTCAGAATAAAGTGCTTCGGCAGCGCTCGGCTCCGCAGCTTACCGCTGATATGGTTTCAACAAATCAGCCGGGAGCCACCGGTGACGGCATTGTGATGGCCACCAAGATCGGTGCCTACACCACGGGTATGAACTACGTGCAGGTTTATCCGCTTGCAACGCCGGGTACCGGTGCTCTGCAGGGACGTGCCCGCAAGATGTCGGGGCTTGACGATGTGATTGACGTCAACAAGAACGGCGAACGGTTTGTGAAGGAAGATGCCCGTCGTGACGAATTCGTGGCCGCTATTAAAAAGCAGCCCGGCGCAGTCTGCTACGACATCAATGATGCGTCGATCGTGAAGGAATTCAATTCCTTTAACGAAAATGTGGAAACCTTGGTCAAGCTCGGGCGTATCTACAAGTCCGATACGCTTGCGGGGCTTGCAAAGCAGCTTGGAATGCCGGCGGAAAACCTGGAAAAGACCGTAGCCGAGTACAACAAGATGGTTGAAGCAAAGAGCGACACGAAGTTCGGGCGCAAGCTTTTCGACCAGAAGATTGAGAAAGCCCCGTTCTATGCAACGCCCAGAGCTCCTTCGATTCACCACACGATGGGCGGCCTGGAGATCAATACCAAGGCGCAGGTTGTTGATGTGCTCGGCAATCCCATCCCGGGGCTCTATGCTGCCGGTGAAGTCACAGGCGGTATCCATGGTTCCAACCGCTTGGGCGGCAACGCCACGGCTGACGTGCTGACGTTCGGACGTATTGCGGCGAAGTCTGCGCTCGGAATCAAGTAAAAGAGCAGAGTAGCCGGCAGAGGAGGCTTCCGCAACGATCGCGGGTTCTCCGCTACCGTGCCCGATGATCAGAGGGGGTGTTGATAAAGTCGTCAGTTGACGATGAGACAACACCCCTTGTTTTATCTAGAAAGTCTCGACCGACGTATCGCTAAACGAGCGAAGTTTTGGGGTACGTCTGGCACATTTCTGAATTCCCGGAACCCCAAGCTTGTCGTGATAGGCATCTTGCTACACATAGGTTCTGGAGTTCTTGCACCCGCTGGAAGCTTTTTTGCGAAAAAAAACGCCGCTGCACGAATAATCAATGCGTTGCGGCGAGTTTCTCGGGGGCGACTTTATCAACACCCCCTTTTTGCACTGGAAACGTTTTCAGTCTCTGATTTCTCAGAAGGCAGTGCCGTTAAGATTCCCGCACTACAAGTTTTTGAAGCAGGAGCCCGCAAATGTCCGAAACGATCATGTACGAAAAGCCCGCTATCAGCGGCGAAACGATGAAGCGCATTTTGGCTTTCCGCGATGACCGCAACTGGAAGCAGTTTCACAATCCCAAGGACCTTGCAATTTCGATCAGCCTTGAAGCCGCGGAGCTTCTCGAATGCTTTCAGTGGTCTGGAGCCGATACTGAGGTCAGTGCAAAGAAAGAAGCGATGAAGGAGGAGTTAAGCGACGTCGTCATCTACGCACTGCTTCTTGCGGACCGCCTCGGCATTGACCTTGATGCGGCAGTCAACGCCAAAGTGGCAAAGAATGCCGCCAAGTATCCCGTTGCAGAGAGCTACGGAAGCTCCGCGAAATACAACGCACTCAAAAAGCAGGCACGCTCCTGAAGCGTATAGCGCACCGGTCAAAACAGCATCATCAGAGATCCCAGACGGGAAGCGCCGTCACATTGTCCGAAAGCTTCTGTGTTTTGTCACAGAGGCACACAACAGCCCCCGGGCCGCGCCTCACCAAGAGGCCGTTAAGAACGCTGAAAGGCACCGTCAGGCGCGCGTCCGGCGTTTCTGTTGCACTGACGGCTACCTGGGCCGGTGTTCGAGTGTTTTGCCGACGGCGCCGAAAAAAGAGGGAAGCAGGTAAAGGATGCCGAGAGCGCCTGCGAGGTTAAGCCGGTCACCGAGCTCATCAGAGTCAAGTCCGGTTTCAGCAAGCATTGTTTGGCTGTCAAATACCTCCGTCGTGTGACGCGCCATTACCCGCAGAAAGACAGTAAACGCTGCCGGATTTTTGAGGCCGGCATCTCTCAGTTCCGGTTCAAGGGACGAGCGGATTAAGTCCCGGCATCGATCCGAACCAGATTCGTTCCCAAACGTCCCCCTGCGGTCATCGCGGGGAGTGTTCCGCGCGTGAGAGTTCCCGTGGGTTTCCAGGGCTTTTGCCCGAGCCCTTGCCCCACGATTTTATAGAGACTCAGCGGGAAATAGATCATAAAACGCAAGACGTCCGGCCAGAGACTCATCAACCGGCTTACGGTAGCCGGGGCGTCGTGAGAAAAGCTTCCGGATCGTCTTGGGCAAGCTGCCGCTCGCGGTTGGTGAGAAGCGACACACACGGGCGGGCGTCAGAAAGTGCGGCAAGCAGTGTGTGTTTCCCCGCTCCGTGCATCCCATTGATGAGGACGCCCTTGAATTGTCCCGAAGCGCGTTTGACGGCGGACTCCAAGGTACGGTGAAGATAAGCCGGATTGTGAGAAGTCTCTGCGGACATGGCACATGAACCCAATCGATTTCAGAAAGGTGGTAACACGGCGCCCGGTCAGAGGAGCGGCGACAGAAGATAACAGATTCCCTCAAGCAACCTGTCTTTCAGAGGCCTCTTGTGCCAGGTCACCGGATCGACTTCCGAGCACCGCGCTTCATAGCTTCTCAGCAACCGCACCAGACCCGCCACGAACTTGGGGTCAAACACAAGAAGCATCATCTCGAAATTGAGATGCAGGCTCCGGTTATCGAGGTTCACAGTTCCGAAGAGCGCAAAGTCGTCATCGACCGTAATGGCTTTGGTGTGCAGCAACCCCGCATCAAACCGCAGGATCTTGACGCCCGCCGCCATCAGGCCCTCAAAGTAGCGATGCGAAGCCCACTGCACAAACTGCGAGTCGTTTTTCGCGGGCAACAAGAGCCGCACATCCACACCCCGCCACGCTGCGTTTTGCAGCGCCACGGCCATCGCTTCATTGGGCACAAAGTAGGGCGTTGAAATGAGGACACTGCGGCGTGCGCAGTTAATCGCTTCGATGATCACGCGCATGTTGGCGTCATCGGGCGCCGTGGGCCCTGAGGGCACCACCACAATACGGGCATTGCCTTCCGGCGGCACCGCAGGCACCGGCAGAAACGAAAACTGCTGTCCGGCGTCATCGGGCTGCAGCGCCCAGTCAAAACTGAAGACGAGGTTGAGGTCCGCGACCGCAGCGCCGGTGATTCTGGCCATCGCGTCAATCCATTCGCCGACGTGCTCGTTTTGGTTGAAAAACGCCGGGTCGACCATGTTGAGACTTCCCGTGTAGCCCACGCGGTTGTCGATCACAATGGTCTTGCGGTGCAGCCGCAGATCGAGCCGGCCCTGCGTCGGCGCAAAAAAGCGCACAGGCAAAGCTGACAACACATGTACGCCCGCCGCCTGCAGGCGCTTGGGCCAGGCGGACTTAAAAAAGCTGTGCGAGCCGATGTCGTCCAGCAACACCTTACACGCCACACCGCGCCCGGCGGCCGCAATCAGCGATTCAGCCACGGCATCCGCAAGACCCCCGGCGCGCCAGATGTAAAACTCCATCGAAACGCTTGCTTTCGCCGCATCGATGTCAGAAATGATGCGCCTTAGGGCGGCGTCTGTGTCACCAATGAGTTCAATCGTGGATCCCCGGCTCATCGGAATGTCGCCCAACTTTTGCGCGAGCCTTACAAGGCCCTTGTGGCGCTGCCCCGCGGGGAGTTCTCCCACGTAGGCTGCGGGCTTTTGCGAAAGCACCGCTTCCCAGCGGTAAAGCGCCTGGCGCATCCGGAATTCCCGCCAGCGTCCGATGGGCTTTTCCCCGATGAGAAGATAGAGAATGAAGCCCACGTAGGGAAGCGCAAGCGTAAGCACAATCCACGCCAGGGAAGAGGCCGGCGGATGGCGCGTCAGAATCACCCGAAGTACCACGCCCAAGGTGAGTCCCGCCTGAATGACAACCGCAACCGCGCCCCAGAGGGTGACGGTGTTTAGGCTTGCAAGGAGCTCCGTCATACCGTTTTCTTCTGCGCTGCGGCTTCCGACTTGGCGGTGAGCTCTTCCCAACGGGCATACGCGGCTTCAATGAGCGCGGGCAGCGCGTCACTTCTCTCTTTATCCGCCTTTTGCTTTGCAACGTCCGTCTTAAAGTAGTCTGCTGCGCACATCGCGGTCATCAGGTCACTTTGTTCGGTTTCTAGCGCCTCAATTTTGGCGGGGAGCTCCTCGAGTTCCTTGGTTTCCTTAAAGCTCATCCGGATGCGCTGCGGGGGTGCGTTCTTCACGGGGCGCTCTGCCGGGGCTTTCACCTTTTCAGAGGGTTTCGCGGGTATTTCCACCGCGGGCCTCTGTTGCACCCAGTCCTCGTAACCCCCGATAAATTCCATCCAGCGGCCGTCGGGCGCGGGCCAATTGACGGGCGCCAAAACCTGCGTGACGACGTCGTCTAGAAAACGCCGGTCGTGGCTCACGAGAATAATCGTGCCTTTGTAATTTTCGAGTGTTTCTTCGAGCAGTTCGAGCGAATCGATGTCAAGGTCGTTGGTGGGTTCGTCAAGCACCAGAAGGTTTGCAGGAAGCGCAAAAAGGCGAGCCAACAGCAATCGGTTGCGCTCGCCCCCGGAGAGGTTACCCACAGGGACGTTTGCGCGCTGCGGCGAAAAGAGAAAGTCCGCGAGGTAACTCATGATGTGCTTGCGTTCGCCCGCGACTTCCACCCAGTCGCTTCCCGGGCTGATCGTTTCCGCAACGGTCTTTGTGTCGTCCAGCTGTTCGCGCAGCTGATCGAAGTAGGCAATCTGCAGGTTGCTGCCGAGCTTCACGGTTCCGCTGTCAGGCGCAAGTTTCCCCAAAAGGAGTTTGATAAGCGTTGATTTTCCCGCGCCGTTGTGGCCCAAGAGCCCGAGCTTGTCACCTCTCATCAGCTTGAAGTTAAGACCCTTCACAATGGTGCGGTTACCGAACGCTTTCGTGAGGTCTGTGACTTCCGCAACGACTTTGCCGCTTTTTTCACCGGCGTCAATCGTGAGATTGATGCTCCCGATCCGTTCACGGCGTGCGGCACGCTGGCGCCGCAGTTCTTCGAGGCGCTTCACACGGCCTTCGTTACGCGTCCTGCGGGCTTCAATCCCTTTGCGGATCCACACCTCTTCCTGGGCGTGGAATTTGTCAAAGCGGGCGCGCTCCAGAGCTTCCGCGGCAAGCTCTTCTTCCTTGCGGGCCTCGTAGGCGGCAAAGTTTCCCGGGTAGGATCTGAGAACCCCGCGGTCCAACTCAATGATGCGCGTGACGGTGTCGTCCAAAAACGCGCGGTCGTGGGTGATCACCATCAGAGACCGCGAATTTCTAAATTCACCCGTCAGAATCGATTCAAGCGTGAGAATCGTTTCGACGTCCAAGTGGTTTGTGGGTTCGTCAAGTAAGAGCAGATCAGGCTTAAGGCTTAACGCGAGTGCTAAAGCCGCGCGCTTTTTTTCGCCCCCGGAGGCCTTTTGGGGATCGGCGTCGCCGGGAAGCGAGAGCTTTTCAAGATACTCATCAAGCCGCGCGTACGCGGTCCACTTTTCCCGGTCATCGGCAATCGCGTCCAGTCCCCCGCGGGCAATGAGGCTTTCGCGGAAGGTGGGGGCAGCAGGCAACGCTGGTTCCTGTTCAACGTACACCGCGCGCAGGCCGTCCTGCATACGAAGCTCCCCTGCGTCCAGCTTTTCTTTTTTGGCAATGACCTGCAGAAGAGAGCTTTTCCCGGTGCCGTTGCGGCCGATGAGGCCCACGCGCTCTCCGGCTTCAAGGCTCATGGCGGCGTGATCCAAAAGCGCCGCATCACCCCAGGCGAGCTGGGCATCCATCAGTGAAAAAATCGACATGACGCGTCTTCATAAGAAACAGTTGTGCGCACTATAACAGCGAAAAATGAGCATTTTTCGGATTCTTCGGGCATATGTGTGGGTAGTTAGTCCCCCCGATTTTGGGCAACGAGAGCCTGTTAACAAATACGGAGAGAGCCCCCGGTAGTCGCGTAGCGAAATACCGCGGATCAGGCCGTGCTGCACATTCTCCGTTTGGAGTGTTTCTACCGGGAAACCCACAAAATTGAGATGAATATGGGGATGGCTAAATTCCCGTCACAGGCCAGCATTGGATCTTTCGATTTCTCTTGTTCTCAGCTCGATAAATCGGAGATCTTGTCCTTGGCTAAGTGTGATTGGATCGCCTCGCACGAGAACGTGCTTTTTTACGGCCAGCCCGGGCTTGGGAAAACCCATCTAGCCATAGCTCTTGGGAAAAAAGCCATCGTCGACAAAGCTTACAGCGTGAAATTTATCAGCGCAAATGACCTGATGGCCGAGCTCGAGCAGGCGCGGCAACAAAAGGCCGTGGACGACTACCTGAGACTGATCAACCGCGCCGATCTCATCATCGTGGATGAGTTTGGTTATCCGCTGATGGAAAATCACCCCAGCTACGCTGCCCTGTTTCATGCCTTAATTTCCTCTCGCTACGAAAAAAAGAGCACCATCATCACAACCAACCGCTCAGTCACTGACTGGCCCAGGTATTTGGGCAATGACAAAGAATGCTGCGGCGCAATTCTTGACCGCTTCTTGCACCACTCAATACGCGTATGTTTTAAGGGCCAAAGTTACCGGCAGAGGCATATGAGGCAAGAGCGATTGTCCGCCAATCCTGACAAAGCCACATTTGCCAAGAAAATGACAACTGAATAGCGAATTTGCCGCCGCCTCGGCTGTGGCCGGTGCGGCGGCGGCCTGCCCACGCTCAAGAGCGTTAATTTCTGACGCACCACAGCGTTAGTTTTTACTGCACCTGCTGTGTCTCTTTTTATCAGACAGACGGCATCATTTTTTAACGCACTTCTGTATCTGCTATTGACGCCCTTTTGCATCATTTTTAAGCGCACGTGCGTATCAGCTTTTAACGCCCATTTACCGTCAGAACTGACACAGTTAACGCACCAACTGTGTCAATTCCTCACGCTCCATAACAGGCGTCCCTCAGAACAGAGTGATGCCTTCGTTTTTTGAATCTTTCGGGGGGGACGGATTCAGTTTGAAAACCGAGAATTTGTTGTAGAAAAACAACAAAATTTAAAAATATTCGCTGAAAACACCAGTTTTTTATAAGGGAATACCCCCACCAAGTAGACAAACGGAGAAATTCTTATTCTGCAGGTGTACCGCCTCGATAGGCGGGGATGCACCGGTCGCATGACGGGTGCAGAAAAAACGAAAATTTTCGGAGTTTTGTAAATGAACAAGTCTTTTAAGGTCGTCTTCTCCAAGGCGCGCTCTGCGCTGATGGTCGTCAATGAAGCGACTTCTTCCATTCAGGCCAAGGGCACGAAGACAGTGATCGCCGCAGCCGCTGCTGCAATGATCGCGGGCGGTGCTGTGGCTGCTGAACCGACTGGTATCGACGGCAATTCGTATTACGTCGGTGCCGGCACAACGCATACTTTGCTTGGCACTAAAGTGGACGCTGCCGGTATCAAGAAGTGGGATGTGGCCGGCAAGAAATGGGTTGGTCTCACAGATAACACCTCATTTATAGCCACTAATGATGTTTTTGTCGACGGTACTGTGAACGTTGGTGTCGACATCAGCACTAGCACTGATACTGCAGCATCTCTCAAAGTTAAATCTTTGACGAGTACGGGTACGATCAACATCACGGCCGGTAATGCTGCTGTGGTTGCGTCTGCTGTTGGTGCCGGGATCGAATCCTCAGATGCTGTTTCTCTTACAGGCGGTTCACTGAATTTTCTGAACAATGCTGGTGCAACGACAAAGCCTGCTGCGGCTACTGAAGCTGGAAATGATGCCAAAGTCTATGGTTCTTTGACCCTTGAAGCCAAGCAGGGCAATGTCACTCTTGGTCAGGCGGCTACCACAGATAAGGCGGCTTCTGTTCTGGCTGTGAAAGTTGCTAAGGATATCGAGGCAACAATCACCGCCAAAGATGCTGTTATCGTTGATAACGCCACGTTTGCTAATGAAGGCAAGCTCAAGTTGGTCGGCACAACGAATGGGGTTAAATTCGCGGCTGACTACACCCAGGGGACCGGCAACAGTGGCAAGCTGGACGTTATTGGTGCTTCCGAATTCACAGGTAATGTGAAATTTGACTCCGTGATGGTTGGTGCTGCTCGTACCACGGCTGATGCTGCAAACAATGTTGTTTCGGAGTCGGTTCTGCTTAACGGCGCTGTGACCGTTAAAGGCACTGATAAGAAAGCCGCTTCTTTCGCTACTGGCAAGCTCAATATCACGAGCGGTACGTTCACTGTGGACAGCTATGCAACAGCTGACCTCGGCGAAGTCGCTGTCAGTAGTGCGGGCACGAGTCTCGCTGTTAATGCTTCCGGTGCTGCGACTGCCTCCAAGATGACGGTTTCTACCGGCACGCTGACTGTTGCCGGTGATCTCACTGTTAACAAGGCGGCTGATACGCCGGCTGTTGCAGCTGCAACGGATCCTGTATATGACCTGACCATCGGTACGACTGGCAATACCGTCTCCGTCTCCGGCAGCTTAACGGCTGGTAGTGTCCTGATTGGTACGGCAACTGATGCTGCTCTGACCGTTTCCGGTACGATGCAGGCTGATTCCGTGACGGTGCAGGGCGATACCGGTGCTGCCACGCTGACAGTTTCCGGGGCTAAGTCCAGCGCGACGATCGGTGCTCTCAACCTTAACAAGAGCGGTACGGTTTCTGTCGGCAACTCGGGTGCTGTTGTTGTCACGGGTGATACCGTTTTTGCCAAGGACAGCACGGGTGACTTCACGGTCAACGGTACTGGTGCCAAGGTTTCTCTGCAGAACGTCACCTTTGCTAAGGATGACACTGGCACAAACAAGGTCAATGTGCAGAGTGGTTCCGTCACGATTGACGGCACGCTGACCGCAAACTCCGGTTCTCTGACGATTGCTGGTGCTACGGCAGCTGCGACGGTCAACGGCAAGGTTGTTGCTGCGGGCTCGACTAAGACCGGACTCGTTGAACTGACGCAGGGTACGCTGACATTGGGTAGCACTGCTGATATTGGGACCGAAACTGGTGCAGTGAAGCTGACAGCAGGCAAACTCGAAGCAGCCTCTGCTTTGTTACTTGCAAATCAGGATTCGACGGTTACTGATGAGGCTGCTAAGAAAAAACTGCTCAACAAGGCTTTGGGGCTGTCTACACAGAATACGAGCTTGTTGATCACGGTGACGGATGAGAAGCTGTCCTCTGATCAGATCGTTGATCTGCAGACGCGTATCAATGACAAGGCTTCCGGTGCGGCCTTTGCTGTGACGGCCATTACCGATAGCACGGGTAAGGAATACACGGAACTGTTCCTGCGTGACGATAAGGCAACATCTCCGTCGTTCAACATTTCCACGCTGGCCGGTGATGTTCATCTGAAGAATATTGACGCCAAGGTCAATACAGATAAGTCGACGACGCTGGCTTCTGCCCTGACGGTTGGTGGTGCGGCTGGTTTTGCGCATAATCTCGGTGTTCAGTCGTTGATTTTCGAAACAACGGCTCCGTCTACCGGTGCCACGAATGCCAATGTGACGGTTGATGGCAAGATGCTGACCCTTTACGGCTCTTTGACGGATACCGCTAAGGAACTGATCCAGGCCTATGAATACACGGATACAACCACCAAGAAGGTTGTTCCGACGGCTGTTACGGTTCAAAACGATGGTAAGTTCGTGTTGGGCGATGACACTGCCGGTGTAGCACAGCGTTACGGTAACCTCAACGCCGAAGTGACCTTGACCAGTGGTTCGATGACTGTTAATAACGGTGTTTTCACTGTCAAGTCCCTGAAGACGACAGCAAATGGTTCCGCCGCTGTGGCAGAAAATGCCAATCTGACGCTGAAGTCCCTGGCTGGTGAAGCTGGTGCTGTGACCGTTGACGGTAACGGTGTATTGACGGTTGAAAGTCTTGCCACCGGCGCTCAGGCTGGTGTCACGCTTACAGGCTCTGCTGTTGACCCCACTAACACCAAGGCTAAGGTTGCCAAGTACTTCCGCCTGGCTGAAGCTACGAGCAAGACGGATGCTGCGACAACACTCGGCAAGGTGACTCGCACCCCTGACACTGCCACGCAGCTGGTTGTGGGTACGACTGATGACTCTGTCCTCACGAAGTTCATGGCAGACAACCAGTACACCTACGACTACGTTGATGTCACCGCTGATCCTTTCAGCGATATTAAACATGTCGACTCGGCGACTCTGATTGCCACGAACGTGAATGTAGCAGCTAATACGGAAATGACCGGGCTGACAGTCTTTGACATGGGTTCCATCGTTGTTGAAAAGGATCAGCTTGGCAACAACAAGGCAATTGTCCGCGGCGGTACTGTCTCCGGCGAAATCGGCCTCGCGAATGTTTCCGGCAAGTCTCTGACGTGGGACGCCAAGACCGGTCTCGGCTCCGTGCAGCTCTTTGACGGCACGACCACTCAGACTGGTGGCATCACGATCGGTGACGCCATGCTCGATGGAACGCTTGTCAACGGCGAAGCTGTTGTCAAGGTCCAGAACGCCGAAGAAGTCATGCCCGGCTTCTTCCTCAACAAGGACATGCAGCGCATCTACGATGAGCATCTCTTTGATGCCGCTTCCTCGGACGCTCAGATCGCCATGCTCACCCAGTTCTCGCAGGCCGTTAACGGCATGACGAGCCTCGGTGAAATCAAGGCGGCTTCTCAGGCTCTGGAAGAAGGTTCGAACTCCGCAGTGCTGGGCGGTGCGTATAACGCAGCGCTTGACGCCGGCGAACAGTTCAATAAGGCCCTGGACCGCCGCATGACGGTTGCAAACGGCCTTAACCGTGCCGAAGGCTTCACCCTCTGGGCTGATGTCATCGGTACGTCGAACCAGGCCAAGAAGCTCTACGGTAACTCCGGCTATGACCTCGACCTCTACGGCGGTGTCCTGGGCGGCGACTACACGTTTGCTCAGTACGATGCCACGATCGGTGCGGCTCTTACGGTCGGTACCGGTTCCGGCGGCTCCAAGGGCACGGCTACCTCGATCGACAACGATGTTGACTTCGTGGGCTTCTCTGTCTACGGCAACAAGCGCTGCCCGATCGTGAACTCCAAGTTCGACCTCGGCTACATGCAGACCAAGAACGACATCTCTGCGGCCAACAGCATGGGCAACTGGAGTAGCGACGTCAAGGCCAAGGCCTTCACGTTCGGCTTCGGTGTTGAACTGCCGACCACGGTGGGTATCGTCAACGTGACGCCGCACGCCGGCATCCGTTACACGCGTCTTGATGTTGAAGGCCGTGACGGTCTCTTCGGTACGGACGACGATAAGTTGAACGTCTTCCAGGCTCCCTTGGGTGTGACCTTCTCGGGTGCCTTCGAGACGAGCGGCTGGAACCTCGCCCCGACGTTCGACCTCTCTGTGGTCCCCGCCTTCGGCGACAAGGATGCTACGACGAAGTACAACGGTCTGACGACCGAAGTCATCACCCGCGTTGTTGACAGCTCGCCTGTGCAGGCAACCCTGGGCCTTTCTGCTCAGAAGGACGCCTTCACGTTCGGCATCAACTACACGCTCGGTGCCGGCAGCGACGAACGTCAGAACCACTCGTTCAACGCCAACGTCCGCTACACGTTCTAACCGAGAGGTTTGAACGTCAGACCTTCCGGCCGGTTTCTGCGGGAACGAGATTCGGCCGGAAGAGCACCGGTTAGGAGCGGGGGGAAATTCTGACTCACCACGAGGCGGATTCGTCTCCCGTCTCCCGACGGTGCATGAGCAATACAAAGCGGTTTCCTTCACGGAAATCCCCGGTTTTGCTTGAGCCGGTTGATTCGGTCTCCGAGACTTAGAGACCGGATATCAAAACTCCATGTCAGGCAAGTTTCAAACCCCGTTTCCCGGATCGGAAGCGGGGTCTTTTTTAACCGATTTCTTTCTCCGGCATACGGCCATGAGGACAAAAGAAGAAGCAGAGCACAGAAAAGCCACGGAACGAAAACCGGGGTGCGCGAGTGAAGAAAAGCGCCGCTGGGCAGTGGATCTTTTTGAGCACGGTTACGGTTACACGAAGGCCGCCGCGATTCTGGAACTGGCGCCTTACACGGTCCGCGATTGGGCGAGAGCATGGCGCGCAGGGCGTTTTACGGTGGAGATTCCCGCCAACCAGAAGCAGCACCCGAAATACATTCGCCTGCGTGTGCTCACGTTGCGCGCGAAGGGGCTTTCCTGGCGCAAGATTGAGGAAAAGACGGGCGTGAATATGTCCACCTGCCGTAAGTGGGTGGCTAAGCACAGTAACGACGCAGAAGAGAAGAAGGAATCCTGACGGTCCAGGGGTTGAAAACTTTCTGTGGTCGTTTGCGATGTTCCTTTCTTCTGCCCGGTTTTTCTCTTTCTGCCGGTTGTTTGTTCGACTGCAGGCTGTCGCCATCACACAAATCTGTCGGGAATGACACTCCCGTCGTCAGTGGCGTCGGGCCCGGTTGTGCTGACGAGAGCGCTGTGTTGTTAACAGAGCCGACTGCGCCGCTGTCACTGATGAATCGTTTCGTTGTAAGCGTGCGTTGTGCCGCCTTGGGCGTTAAGTGTTTCTCTTTGAAAGACTGTTGTGCCGGCCAGCGCGTGCAGTGTGCCGGAGAGCGGAGGGCACCGTGCCGGTTTCGTGATTGGGCGCAAACCGTCGTTGTGGCTGCTTCTTTTCGGAATTTCTGCGGGTGTGTGGTACATAACACAGAGAAGATCTGTTACCCCGTGTTCTGAGCACCCGTAAAAATTCCTTTTTCCGAAAATCCGAGGTGAAAAACGGCTGAACTGTTGCTGAAAAACAACAGTAAATAAAAAATTTCGTTCAAAAACGCCGAAAACATAAGGGAATACCCCCCCCCCTGTAGACAAATGCAGAAATTCTTATTCTGCAAATGTACCGCCTCGATAGGCGGGGGTGCATGCGTCCGAAAGATGCGTGCAGAAAAACGAAAATTTTCGGAGTTTTGTAAATGAACAAATCTTTTAAGGTCGTCTTCTCCAAGGCGCGTTCTGCGCTGATGGTGGTTAACGAAGCGACTTCTTCCATTCAGGCCAAGGGCACAAAGACGGTGATCGCTGCGGCAGCGGCTGCGATGATTGCCGGCGGTGCGATGGCTGAGGGAGCCGGTGCCGTTGCAGCACCGGCTGCTGTCAGTGAAGCTACTGTGACCGGCAGTCTTGTGTGGACGCCCGATGCGACGGAGAGTTCGAAGTCTCACTATGCCGGCACCGATGTGACGGTTGTTGTCAATGCAGGAGAGGCTGCAGTTGCCTGGAACGAGACCAAGCACACGATTGGTACCTCCACGGCTATGAAGTTGGCCGGAGGTCAGTTTGTCGCTGCGGGTCAGAGCGAAAGCGTTGGTGCTATGACCGGCAACGGCGTCATCACATGGGACGCCACGAAAGACGCTGTTGGCAGTTTGACTGCCAGCAGTATTAATCTCGACAAGGGTGAGATCAATATCGGCGTTTATGACGGCAAGACAGAAGGTTCTCAGAAAAACTCGACGGTGACCTCTTCTGCTCAACTCAATGTTGCTGAAGGTACGCTGCACACCTACGTGGCAGCCGCAGACACCGGTGCCGTCAAGCACGGTACCGCCACGCTTTCCGCTAATGGAGCTGTAACGCTCGGTACAGCGGCCGCGGAAGGTCTTAGTGCCGGTAAGGACTTCAACATCAATTCCGAAGTCGCTACCAACGTTTCCGGTACGTCTGTGACCTATAAGCAGGGTTCGATCACCAATACGGCTGATCTGAAGATTTCTGCCGATGCAGCGTCCGCAGGCGGCTCTGGACCGAAAGACGTGACGTTTGAAAAGGCGGTGAAGATCGCCAAAAACACCGGTTCAATTATGCTCTCCGGTCAGAATGTTGCCTTTAATTCCGATTACACGGCAGGCGGCGACAACTCCGGCAAGCTGATTCTGCAGGGTACAACGAAGAATTCGATCGGCGGTGCTGTTAAGGCTTCTTCGGTCATGCTCGGTACCTATGCTGCCGGCAATGCGGACCAGAAGACCGTTGAGGTTGTTCTTGCCGGTCCCACGACTGTTGAATCCGGCGCTTCTGTTGAAGCCGGGAACCTGTGGTTTGCCGGTGACAATAAGGCTCTGACTGTTACCGGCACACTGACCGCGGATACGACGAAGGTGTCTGCTTCCGGTGCAGCTGTGACTGTTAATGACAAGGCTACCGCGTCTTTGGGTGATATCACCATTGAAGCTGCTCCCACTACCAACAATCTGACGGTTACCAACAATGCCAAGGCAGATGTCACTGCGAAGTCGCTGACGATTGCGGCTGCTGATAAGACGAACACGACTGTCGGTACTTTCACTCTGACAGGCGGTGCATTCACTGTCGGTGATCTTTCCAACGCTTCCGGTGCCACAGTTGCCGTCGGTTCCGATAGTGCGAAGTCCGTTTTCACCGTGACCGGCAAGGCGACTAACGCCGGCACGATTGAGCTCACCGGTGCCGCAGCGAACAATACGACCACGTTTGTTGTTGGTGCAGATTCTGCGTTCACGAACACGGGTTCTATTGCCGAAGCTACAAGCAAGGTTGGTACGCTTGATGTTGCCGGTCAGCTCACCAACACCGGGGCTGGCACGATCCATCTCGCGAATCTCGTTGTGTCCGGTACGCTGACAACCGGCGTTGTCACCTTGGATAGAGACGGTGCAGAAACAGTGACACCAGCATTCAAGTTCGATTCGATCACCCTTGACAAGGGGGGTGTGATCAATGTTGTGGCTGATGCATCCGGCGAAGCTCTGAAGACGTTCTACACAGAGACTAAGGATAAGGACGGCAAGGTCACCAAGACAGCCATGATTCATGACGGCGTTTGGAATTTCAACGGCGGTAATGTTCAGGTTAACGGAACCACCATTGCCGGTGCTGACTATAACCTTGTTATGGGCTATTCTAAAGAGCAGCTGACAGCCAATTTTGCTGCTGATTATGAATTCGGCAATGTGTCTGCTGCCAAGAACAGTGAGAAGGTTACGCTCTCCGTGACGGATGCCGCCAATCTCAAGGCGAAGTCGGTCGATCTCACAAATGCAGGGACGGGTAGCGCTGTTAATGTCACAAAGGGAGCCGCTCTCACGACTGACAAGCTGACAGTGGCCGGCGCCAAGGTGGCACTGACTGACGGTACGCTGACAGTTAACAACGTTCTGACCACGTCAGAGAGCTCCGGCACGATCACAGTTGACGGTGGCTCGACACTGAACGTGAGTGCTCAGGCTCTCGGCTTTGTTGATAAGAACGGTGCTTTGGATCTGACGGCTGCGTCTCTTACGACGGCGGCGGGTACTCTTGGCCTCAGCAACGGAGCCAAGTTCAATGTGACGGGACTTGACGGCCAGACCCTCAAGGAAGGTGTTCTCAGCAAGATCCAGGGCCTACGTACGGGCAGTAACGGGCAAATTAACCTTGGTAATGTCACCGTTACCAGTGAGAATGGTAAGGGCTACGTCACAGACGGCAAGATCTCCTACGACGTTGTCAATAGCACTCTCGGCGGCATTGTGACGGATGACATTGCCAATGCGACGGTGACAGGGGTTGAAGCTGCTGGCTTTACCAACGGCGGCAGCTTTAAAGACCTTCAGATGAAGACTGATGCTGCAGTGACTGTTGCCCAGAATACGACCCTGACCCTGAATGGTACGGGTGATCTGGTGACTTTCACGTCTACGGCGACTGACGCAACTCCTGCGAAGACTTCGCTTCAGGGCGTTTCCCTTGCTTCCGGTGCCGCGTTCGTGACGACAGGTACTGGTGCTGTAATCGGCAGTGTTACCAAGGAAGAACTGGCTTCTGGTACGAATTTCGGTGTTGAAGGCACGGGTTCTCTGACGGTGAAGGGTAACGTCGATGTCGGTATGCTTCATACCGATGCCGGCGCAGCTGTGACGGTCGTTAAGTCCGATGCCAAGGACGCTGTTGCATCCACGGTGACTGTGGATACCCTTGAGATTGACGGTGCCTTTACGGCGGCTGACAGTGTGGTTACGCTGAATGGCTCAGGTACTTACACAGCTACCCCTGCTTCTGCTAAAGGACTGGCTTACGTCGCCGGTAAGGCGCTCGTTAAGGAACTGTCTACGTCCGGTGATATGTTCGTGACCGGTACGCTTGACGTGACTACGAAGCTCTCTGCTGCAGCAGGCAAGACAGTTTATGTCGGTAACGAAAAGTCTGCCGGTGTTCTGTCTGTCGGCAGCCTTGAATCCGGTAAGATCTTTGCCGATCCGGCTTGGGTTGACGGTAAGTCCGCCGGTGCTAGCCTTGTGGCTGTGAAGACGGTTGCTGGTGCGGCTACGGTTGAAGCCGGTCGTAACTCGATCGTTTCTTTGGGCACGGCCAATGTCAACGATGGCGTTGCCGCTTTGGCTAAGTCCGGCTTTACGCTGGCTGATACCCCTGCTGTTGATGATCCCGCGACCGGTGTGAAGGCCGTTGATGCCATGGACACGAAGACGGTGAACTCCGTCATCTATGTCAACGGTGGTAAGACGGCCACGACTGTTGCTACGGCAATCGCCGGTAATGTTGCTGCTAATGCAAACTCCGCTGCGGAGACTGTCGACCACGTAAACATCGCTGCGAACAGCATGCTCGCCATTGACATGAACACGGTTGCAACGGATGGTTCTGTGGCGGTGTTTGAAAAGGTTGTCACGCTCAATGGTGTTCTGTACCTGGATAATGTGACCAACGGTCAGACGGTCAAACTGTCGGCTGCAGGGCTGGAAACCAGCAACAAGGGCATTGATGCGCTGTTCGAAGGCGATATGCTGATGAGCGCGGTTCAGGATGCAACCGACAGTAGCAAGATCACGGTTCAGATGGACGCCAAGAGCGATATCGCGATGGCTGGTGTTTCTCTGCCGGGCTTTGATGCTGCCTACGGTATGTTTGCTGAAGGAAAGAATGTCGGTAATAACTCGACTTCTGCCAAGTTCAACAAGTGGCTGTACTCAACCGGTACCTCGCCCGTAATGGTGAAGACCTCTGACGGTCATACGGATGTCGATATGGGTGCGCTCAGCCGCATCGCGACTGACGTCGCCAGCCTCGGCGCCACAACGGGCGTTCAGACGATGACGATGGACGCTGTGAACCAGATGGGCGAAACGGTTGCTGACC
>OWJF01000474.1_pt1 | contig 20454 bp, 17 predicted proteins | sample 1732941 | NCBI WGS metagenome assembly OWJF01 (sample SAMN05065770, study PRJEB22554) | human gut metagenome | biome: ENVO:2100002; feature: ENVO:00000062; material: ENVO:00002003 | host: Homo sapiens | place: USA
TTTTCCGACCGAACTTTCGTACCAAAACAACACTTTTCCGACCGAACTTGCTGTTTATAGTCCAAATAAATGCTCACACAAAACCCTTATACCTATTATTATAAGGACTATACCACCGAGCAGTTCTGGTTTCAATCTCTTTTCAACTCCCTTACCAAAGCGGATGCCAAGAAGGCTACCAACGATGCTGAATACAAGGGAAACGAAACCTATGATGAGCAAAGGTAGGGATAATGAAGAAATAGTGTTGAAGCCAAGACAAGTGAAGGAGATGCCTACTGCCAAAGCGTCGATGCTGGTGGCTACGGCAAACACAAGCTGCGTCTTTAGCTTTCGAGGATTTATATGCTTGGCTTCTGCCTCTTCCTCTTCTTCATCATCAGAAAACGACTCCTTAATCATTCTTCCGCCAAGGAATGCCAACAAGCCGAAGGCTATCCAATGGTCATAGTCTTCGATAAGCGAGCTAAAGGAGTTTGTGGCAAACCATCCTGCAAGCGGCATCATAGCCTGAAACAATCCGAAAAGGAATGCCACGACAAGTATCGTGCGCCATTCTATCTTGCGTAGCAACACACCAAATACTATCGACACCGTGAAGCAGTCCATGGCAAGAGCTACAGCAAGAAGCCAAAGTTCGGGTATAGACATATTTATAAAGTCCTATTAAAAGCTATTGCTACCTATTTAATATAATAGCACTAAGCCTGCAAAGGCTGCGAAACAAATCATCTTTATTGGATTTATCTTCATGAAGTAGGTGCCAACGAAGGTTGCTGCAAAGAGAGCAATACTTATACAGAACTGCCATGGACTCTCGGAGAAAGAGCCAAAGTTTTCTTTTGTGAGAAGCAACAAGGTTGCAGCAGCAAGCAAACCTACTACTGTTGGGCGCAAGCCTATGAAGATGCTCTGCACCACAGGGGTGTTCATATACTTCATAAACATCTTGCTGATGAGCACCATCAATACGAATGATGGCAACACAAGAGCAAAGGTAGCAGTAAACGAGCCCAGTACTGCCAACGCCTCACCCATGCCGGCATTATGTACAGCAGTATATCCACAATAGGTGGCAGAGTTGATGCCTATAGGACCAGGGGTCATCTGCGAAATAGCAACGATATTGGTAAACTCGGCAGTAGAAAGCCAATGATGGTGGTTAACGGTCTGTGTCTGAATAAGCGACAGCATGCCATATCCTCCACCGAAGCCGAAGACACCAATTATAAAAAATGTATAGAAAAGCTCTAAGAAAAGCATAATTTAAGTGAAGAGTGAAGAGTGAAGAATGAAGAATTTATTTCTTCAAAATTCGATTATTCTGTTGGTTTAATGTATTGTCCATAGATATATCCACCCACAGCAGCAGCTATGATGATATAAATAGGGTTTACGCCCATAGCCCAAATGAGTAAAGCTGTAGCGATAGGAATCCAGCAGTTGTAGAGTCCGATATTAGCACGCTTTGCCAAATTAAATGTAGGAGCAGCGATAAGAGCTACTACAGCAGGGCGTATGCCACGAAACATTGCAGCTATCCATGGCACATCCATAAATCTATGGAAAAACAGGGCTATAAACAATATGATGAGAAATGATGGCAATGCTGTGCCGAGTGTGGTACAGAGAGCGCCACGCTTCTTTCTCAACTTATATCCGATAAAAGTGCTTATGTTTATGGCAAACACGCCAGGGCAAGTTTGTGCCACGGCTATAAGGTCGAGCATCTCCTCATGAGACACCCATTTGTTTTTGTTTACCACTTCTTCTTCAATAATCGGAATCATAGCATATCCACCACCAAGGGTGAAAGCACCAATCTTGAAGAATGTCTTGAAAGATGTCCAGTATATGTTGTCCATAATGAAAAAATAGTCTCATCCCAAAAGGATGTATCAAAAGGCGTAAACACTTTTGATACACCCTCGTGATAAGACTTATTTCTAATTAGAAGGTTTCCCGCAAAATATTGTGTAACAACTCCCCTCCCTTTCGGGGAGGGGTTGGGGGAGAGGCTATATTACTTCTTATTCTCAATCCACTTACGTGCATTCACGAATGCTTCGATCCAAGGAGTTACCTCGTCGTTCTTGTGTGAAGCATCCTGGTAGCCAAGCTGCCATGGGAAGATAGCACGCTCAAGGTGTGGCATCATAGCGAGATGACGACCATCGGCTGAGCAGATACCAGCTACGCTAAAGTCTGAACCGTTAGGGTTGCCTGGATATTCAGCATAGTTGTACTTAGCAACTACATTATACTTATCCTCACCCTCTGGCAAGTCGAAGCGTCCCTCTCCGTGGGCTACCCATATACCGAGCTTGCTTCCGCTCAACGAGCCAAACATCACACTATTGTTTTGTGGAATGTTCAAGCCGAGATATGTGCTCTCAAACTTCTGTGAACGGTTGTGGAGGAGGTGTGAACGATTAGCGTGCTCAGGATTGATTAGGTTGAGCTCTACCATAAGCTGACAACCGTTGCAGATACCGAGCGACAAGGTGTCTTCGCGAGCATAGAACTTATCCAAAGCCTCTTTAGCCTTAGGGTTGAAGAGGAATGCACCAGCCCATCCCTTTGCAGAACCGAGAACGTCAGAGTTAGAGAAGCCACCGCAGAATACAATCATGTTGATATCCTCGAGTGTCTCACGACCGTTGATAAGGTCGGTCATCATAACGTCCTTAACATCGAAGCCTGCAAGATACAATGAGTAAGCCATTTCGCGCTCACCATTGGTACCCTTCTCACGGATGATAGCAGCCTTCACGCCACTTGGAGTGCGACGGTCTGGGTCGGCACCATACTGAGCCAACTTACCTGTGAACGACTCTGGGTATTTCAATTCTACAGGCTGCTGCTTGTAGTTCTCGAAACGCTTCTTAGCCATACCATTCATGCTCTGTTTGCGGTCGAGCAAGTAAGATGTCTTATACCACTTCTCGCGCAAGGCGTCGATATCGAAGTCGTGGCTCCAGTCGCCCTTAACAACTGTAAGAGTGCGTGAACCAGGAACAGGATAACCAATCTTAGCGAAGCCAATGCCATTATCCTCGAGGTAGCCCATAAGCTCATGCTTGTGCTCGTCAGAAACCTGGATAACAACACCTGGGTTCTCTGCCATAAGGTTCTTAACAACATCGTCGCCTGCAAGGTTGTGGAGATTGATGTGCAAACCACCATCGGTATTGGCAAATGTCATTTCGAGCAATGTGGTAAGCATACCACCTGCAGAGATATCGTGACCTGCCATAATCCAACCGCGGCGGATAAGTTCCTGAACAGCATTGAAGCAGTCTGCGAAATACTCAGGATTCTTAACTGTAGGAACATCGCTGCCTACCTTGCCAAGGCTCTGAGCAAAGGCAGAACCACCAAGGCGCTGCTCGTCGAAGCTGAAGTCGATATGATAGAGGCTTGAGTTCTTGTCGTTGACAATAACAGGCGAAACAACCTTGCGGATGTCTTCAACCTCGCCACCACTTGTTACGATAACGGTTCCCGGAGAGATAATCTTCTCGCCATTAGGATATTGCTGTGACAAAGACAATGAGTCCTTACCTGTAGGAACATTCACGCCGATAGCGCAGCAGAAGTCGCTCAAAGCCTCAACGGCAGCATACAAGCGAGCATCCTCACCCTTCTGCGAGCGGCAAGGCCACATCCAGTTAGCCGAGAGACTGATATTCTCGATAGCTGATGGATTCTCATCGTCGGTAGCCATAGGTGCCCAAACGATGTTTGTCAACGACTCAGCAACAGAAAGTACACTTCCAGCCTCTGGGCTTGCCAATCCTGCCTGTGGTGCATGACCAAGGGCTGTAGCGATACCCTTACGTCCACGATAGTCGAGGGCTACAACACCACAGTCGCTCAATGGCAACTGCAACTGTCCCTGACATTGCTGACGTGCCACCTTACCTGTTACTGAGCGGTCTACCTTGTTGGTCAACCAGTCCTTACAAGCCACAGCCTCAAGCTGAAGCATGCGCTCGGTATAGGCATCGATATCTGATAATGTATATGTAACGTCTTCGTACTTGCGCTCTACTGTCTCGTCTACCATCACGGTAACAGGCGAGTGACCGAACATCTGAGCAACATCGAGGTCGAAAGGCTTCTTGCCATCAGCCTGAACAAAGCTGAAGTGTGCATCGCCAGTAGTTTCACCAACTACATACATAGGAGCACGTTCACGCTCAGCAATCTTCTTGACATGCTCAAGGTGCTTCTCGTCGATGAGAAGTCCCATACGCTCCTGCGACTCGTTGGCAATAATCTCCTTAGCGCTCAAAGTCTTGTCACCAATAGGGAGCTTAGACATATCAATCTCGCCACCACACTCTTCAACAAGCTCAGAGAGACAGTTCAAGTGACCTGCTGAACCATGGTCGTGGATAGAAACAACTGGGTTGTTGTCTTCTTCTACCAATGCACGCACGAGGTTGTAAGCACGCTTCTGCATCTCTGGGTTAGCACGCTGAATAGCGTTGAGCTCAATACCGTTGCTATAGCGACCAGTATCTACCGACGATACAGAACCGCCACCGAGACCGATACGATAGTTGTCACCACCAACTACTACAACCTTGTTGCCTGGCTGTGGTTCCTTCTTCAAGCAGTCGCGCTTGGTACCATAACCTACACCACCTGCAAGCATGATAACCTTGTCGTAAGCATACTTTTCGCCATTCTCCTGATGTTCGAATGTGAGGAGAGAACCTGTGATAAGAGGCTGACCAAACTTGTTACCGAAGTCGCTGGCACCATTAGAAGCCTTTATCAATATCTGCTCAGGACTCTGATAGAGCCACTGGCGAACTGGCAATATATCTTCCCAATCGCGCTCTGGGTCTGCATTGCTATTATCGTCCTTCAGACGTGGGTATGCTGTCATATAAACAGCTGTACCAGCAATAGGCCATGAGCCAACGCCACCACCCATACGGTCGCGGATTTCACCACCTGTACCTGTAGCTGCACCGTTGAAAGGCTCTACGGTAGTTGGGAAGTTGTGGGTTTCAGCCTTAAGAGAGATCACGCTCTCGATATCCTTCACCTTAAACCAGTCGGCTGTAGACTGATCAGCAGGAGCAAACTGCTCGATAACAGGACCCTGCGAGAAAGCCACATTATCCTTGTAAGCAGAAAGAATCTTTCCTGGGTGCTCTTTGGTGGTCTTCTTAATCATAGCGAAGAGCGAGCTTTCCTTCTCTACGCCATCAATGATAAACTTACCACCGAAAATCTTATGACGGCAATGCTCAGAGTTGATCTGTGCGAAACCGAATATCTCAGAGTCTGTCAATGGTCTGCCATTCTGCTTTTCGATATTGTGCAGATATTCCATCTCTTCTGGCGAGAGGGCGAGACCTTCTTCCTCGTTAAACTTCTCAAGGTCGTCAACGAGCTTGATAGGTTCTGGAGTGTGTTCAACTGTGAAGATGGTCTGGTCCAAACCCTTATACATACGCTGCAGCATAGGGTCGTGGTCGGCATCCTCAGAACTTACAGGGAAGTACTCCTCTATACGAGAAATGCCGTTAAGTCCCATATTCTGGGTTATCTCAACAGCATTCGTACTCCATGGTGTTATCATCTCACGGCGTGGGCCAACAAAGTATCCTCCGAGAGTCTCGGAGTCCATGAGCTGGGCATCGCCAAAGAGCCAACAAAGTTCGTTGATTTCGTCTTGACTTGGTTTGTGGTTAACCTCAGTCGCAATTACATTCTCCTTAGGAGTCTTAAAGAACAGAATCATAAAATTATGTTTTATCGATAAAAAATTGTTTGCCTTAATAGCGCCTGACAACATCAATTATATTAAGGTACAGAATACCGCATACAACGATGCAGAATGCAACATATTATAATAATGTGTCTTAGCCGTTGCAAAATTACACCAAAATTTCGATTAAGCGAAAAGAATGCCAAGGTATTTGCATAATTATCCTAAAGAAAAATAATGTTGCTCTATAAAAAACTTGTAATCAACAAAAATCGTAAAACCACATGTCTATTTCTGTCGTTATAAAATGCGAGTAGTCTCATTGGCAATTTCGAGTAGCCTCGTTGGCATTTTCGAGTAGTCTCATTGGCAATTTCGAATAGCCTCATTGACCATCGAGACTACTCGCATTCTTCAGGAAGCTTATTTGATTTTCGTTTTATTTCGTTTATACTCAAGCCTTGCCATAAATAGAAAAAGGTAGGCTCATATTCTGAACCTACCTCATTATTGTAATTATAAAATAATTCTAACTTAGATTACAAAGAGAACTTGTAGCCAAGAGTAATCTGGAATACACTGTTCTTAGAGTCTACATTGTCCATAATCTTTGTTACGCCCCAGTTGTAGCGAGCATCAAGAACGATATTCTGATACTGATAAGAAACACCTACAGGAATAGCAAGGTCAAAACCCTTTATGTCGTCCAAATCAGTCTCTGCAGAAGCACCAGAAACCTCAGCCTTTGCTTTAGCTGAAAGCTTGAAACCAGGCTGGATACCCAACTTAACAGCAAGACCAGGAGCCACATAAACATTGGCAAGAATAGGAACGTTCAAATAGTCGAGCTTCATTGTACAGTCAACACCCTCTACTTTTTCCTTAGCTCCCTGCATAGAATAAATCAAACCAGCGCTCACGCCGATCATATCTGTAACACCATATTCAAATTCTGCACCTGCAGCCAAGCCAATACGAGCATCTGCATCGTCAGCATCTGTAACGTTAGCGATGTTTAAACCAACTTTAGGCTGGATAGTAATCTGACCTACTGCGTTCTGTGCAAATGTAGCTACTGATGCCAACATCATAGCTGCAGCTAAAAACATTTTCTTCATAATTTGTGTAAGTTTAAGTTAATAAAAGAATTTTTCTTTTGATTAAAAGAGTCATTCCGTTAAAATCATCTAACATTAGGCGCAAATATAAAGCTATTATTTGATTCAACAAAGCAAAATGGCAAAAAACTTACAATATTCATATTAAATAGTTAATAATTGCCATATTGTTACAACAACCACATACTTATTGCATAAAAAAGGTGACCAAAGTCACATCCGTACGATGCGCCATGGTCACCAACATGGGTATTAGGTCCAAGTTCGTTACTAAATAATCTCTTTAAACAATCAAAGATTGTCTGACAAGTCCTTGAAAAAGTCTCTTCCAAGCACTCGCGATATTTCTGATAGAAGAGCAGTATCAATACTGTTTCGAGACAAACATCTATAGATAGAGGAGCGATTGCACCCCAACTCTTTAGCAAGCCATCCAGCAGAGAGGCCTTGCTTGTCAAGCTCTTCTTTTATAATCTGTCCTATGCTCAACATAGTAGTATTAGTTTTTTATGGAATTATATCATTAGAAGCTTACACCAACACCTATTGAGAATTTCTGTGTTCCCATGTAATCCTTCAGGTGTGAATCCATTGCGAAACGATATTGATAGGTGAATCTTACTGCGAAATATGAATATTTAACGCATATACCCATTACAGGCGATATTGCCCATGCCGCATTTACCTTTTCATCATCGGCAGTATATTCAGCTTTCTTCTTCTTTTTCGAAGAATCGTTGCTTGAAGATGGCTTCAAGATACCATTAGGGTCGTCAGGGAATCCTTCTTTGTTAGGATAGATTTCGTCTTGATCCTCGCCAACAGTATAGTCGCCATAATAGAACTTAGTGGTTGCACCAGGACCGAAGAACACCCATACAGGATTAGCAATTTTAACGGTCCAACCGAAGCCTACATTGATTTCAGGAGCATCAGGGATAGCACAATCGTTGCGCATCATTTCAAACACCTTGTTGTTGATACTCATCGAGAAGAAGCCACCCACTTTGTGCATATTGTACTTACCATACGAGAAGCCGATAGGGGTATCCTTAACATATTCGTAGGTAAACACTCTTGCATGATCTTTCTTTTGGTTAAGCAAGTTGTCGATGCGGTTTACTTGTTCCTGAGCTTGCACCTTAGTGGCACAGTCGTTTTTTACCACACGCTCGTAGAGGAACTTTGCCTTCTCGTATTGTTTATCATTGAAATAATATTCAGCCTGCTTGAAATCCATCTCGCACTCTGTCACAAACTTTGTGATACAGCTGTTATAGCGATTCGAAGCAAAGGTGTCATAAGGGTTAAGATTCATCACACGGTTAAAATAGCGGCTTGCTTGGCTATAGTTCAACAGTTTATAGTTTTCTTCACCCATATTGCGATTATAGATAATAGAGTCTACAAGGGCAATATTGCTATTGTTTTCCAAGGTGTCTACATCAGAACAATCGCGTGCCACCTCAAACTGGTCGCGTGCCTCTTGATAGTTCATATTCTTGAGCTCTTCCATACCCTTGTTTCTGTGACCACGATAGCAACCTGCATCAACAGAGCTATTTGGGTCTACAGCCTGGAATGTCAGCACTTGCTTTGGCTGTATGTCTTCAAGGTCTACAGTCACGGTTGAATATCCTGGCGACATGATAGAGAGAGCTCTACCACGATATTTACTTCCTGTAGGAAACTCTATGTAGTATACACAGTCGGAACCCTCGGTAGCTACGTTGTAAGGGGCGGCACTCTTGTCCATTGTAGAAGTGAAGGTAAGAGGTATCGACTGGTTACACTTCACTATAACAACGGCTTTGTCGTTATCGCCAGTATATACATCATTAGGCTGCGACACATCTGTGACCTGCAACACATTTTGAGCCATCATGACTTGTGCAAAGACAAGCATCATGAAGAGAGAAACTAATTTCTTCATAGTCTTTTATTTTTAATGTTATTTTTTTGGATTTTTGTAACTTGTTGTCATCAGACACTATCTAACGATTCTGAAAGAACCTAAATGGAAAACATCTTTCTTCTGAGTTATCACATTACCGGCATTATCTTTGTAAGGCTGCCATGTGCGAACCTGAATCAAAGGATTGTTAGAGTCGCGGAAGTCGACCATCAAGAACAGATAGCCCTCATCATGATATCTGTCTGTTCGCCATAGTTGCTTCAATGTAACTCCATATATATTGTCGTATTTAGGGTGCTCAACAATCTCGATATCTGAGAACTTCACATTTATATACTTAACGGTCTTAAACACCTTCGACAATCTTTCAAGATATTCTTGCTTTGTCTGTTTGATGTATACCACCTTATTATTATTAAGCGTCATGCGAGTCATATCAGAATTTGGCTTTTCTTTCACCACACGACCAGTAATGATGAGTGCCTTGTCGCTAAACACGCTATTCAGCATCTCGTTGTCTTTACGGTTGTAGGCAGTTCTGAAATTCTCTATGAAGTCAACAATAACCTGTCGGCGTGCATAGTCAAGGTCAGACTGCTTCTCTGCCATAAGCTCTTCATATCTATTCATATCGATTGCTATAGCCACATTTGATATCAATCCATTAGGATCAAAGCTGATGGTGAGCTCTTGACGAGCTTCATTCTCGTCGGCTTCGAGCATGTCGACAGGAATACCTCTCACCTGATAACCTGTGCTTGTTTTCAAGCAACGACTATTTATCGTCATTGGTGGACAGCTAAACGAGCTACTCTTCCATATTTGCTTTATTCCCTCTATAGCAGGCTTTGACACATTGTCCTTAGAGAGTTTTACGTTCTTGTCTCCATTTTCTGCTGCAATTCTGAATGCCTCTATCAACTTGTTGACATTATCCTCCATCGTAGCCTTCAGTTCGGGCGAAATGGCACCATCTGTAATTTTAAAAGTTGTGGTTGTGGTTGCAGTCACACCTGATGCAATAAACCAACAACAGCAGATTAAGAGTACTAATTTAAATAATGAATGTTGTCGCATTTTCATATTATTATTTGCTTGTTCTAATTATTGATTTTACGTCTTCTTGCGGTATGTTTGTATATAGTTTTGCGCTAAACACGCCTTTATCCTTGAACATTTGATCGGAAGGGATATCCAACAAGAACATGTGGATATAGTTGTTTTTTGGATTGTGGAACACCAATGTTGCCTGCATCAAATCTTTGTCGATTTTGGTTACACTACAATAGCTATCCATGTTTGCATCGAGAACATAGAAAATTGAATGCAAAGGTATGGTGAAAGTTTTCTTCACGTTTCCATATTGATTGTGTGTTATCTTTAGCTGATAGCTATTATCGACAACATTCATCAAAGCGTTTACCATCGACTCTAACGGATAGCGTTTGTCGAATATTGGCTGCTTCTTTGAATAGTCGATATAGATATCTGAGGTCAGAGAGTTTATCTGAAACGAGTTTCCTTTCAGTAATTTTACATTATTCTCAGCTGTTGAAGTAAGGATTTTCTTATTCAACTCTATATTTCTAATGAAATGTTCGCCACCAGTATTGTTAGCCAACTGCTCATATACTAAAGCATCGGCTTCTGCTTTGTCGAGAGAGCGATTCTGCGCTACAGTAATCTTTGGCAACAGAAAGAATAACGAGCACAAGGCTAATGCAAATCTATTTATTTTCATATGACTTAATGTTGAAGGGTTATTTATATATATAATAGGTGTATACTATCTGGTCTGAATGAATCGGCGTGTTACACCAACCTTGACATCCTTAATCGGCATTGCACATCTCTTCAATGGCTCCATCAATATACTGAAGTTAACAGGATGCTCTGTTGCCACCATTACGAAAGCATCGTCGGAAGGAACGTCGGATGTGATAAAAGGCTCGGTCTTGAAGCTAACGGTAGACTTTGCTGGTATCAGCAAGTTTGCACATGTAGCCTCTTCATCCATTGGCAACACCATATATTTATTGCCGGCTTTATCAATATTGAGCACATTCACATATAGCATCTCTTCGGTATCATTCTTCACTCTGACATAACAAGCGGTATTTGGTTTCACCTCATCCTTTAATGGCAACCCTGTTTGTACATCTATGATATCCATGGCCACAGCATAGTCGGAAATGAGATTATTGTTACGTGCAAACATCTGCTCCTCTGAAGAGCCATGTGAGTTAGTGCCTTCACTCAATATATCTACCAGGCGAGCCATCATCAAAGAGTCTGTCGATACTGCTCGGTATGAAGTACCGGTAACTTGCATATAAGCATCTGGATGCTTCATCATCTTGTTGGCGGAAGTAAATAGTTGCTTCACGAGATATCCCATATATTGCTTTGTCAACGACTTGGTACGCTTGTCGACACTATTTAGCAGGTCTTTCACCCTATGCTCGCCAACCTTAGTGAATGAGAACATAGAGAGCTTGGCTTCATCAAGTATCGTAACAGCACTCTCTGAAGTAATCTTCAGTTTAGAGTTTGGAGTGACATACTGGCGGGCAGCCAATGGTCTTTGTTTTCCAGCTTGGTCGATATATGCTTTTCCAACTACTGAGTATACCACATATTTCTGCGCCTTAGCTCCAGGGCATATCAGTAGCATAAGCATAAGCACAAATAGTGAAATTGGATTGTTATTTCTCATAATTGAAAAGATTAAAATGTTCTATACCATTTGGATTTATAAAGATTGGAGTCTGCTTGAAGTCGGTAAGTTTGCGCACCTCTTTATATAAGAAGTGTTCAAGCTCCTGAGTAGACAATCCTTCTGCATGCTCTTCCTTGGCACCGCCATTGAATGCGGCAACAAGAGATTTTGTGAAAGCACCATTACCCCACGACTCATCCTCACGCGACTTTGTGTCAGACGAACTTGAGGCATAGAGCAACATACCATTCTTAGAACGCTTTAATTGTTCTACGAAATGGGCTGTAGCAGCTGAGCGTCCACCCTCAAACAATGCTCCTGAATAGCAAGCATCGACAAAAGCTATCAGCTTACCATTTATATCTTCTGCCTCATTACGGAAATCGGCTGCGCTAAAGCATTCATATAGCTTACTTGAGTTGCATCCATATGGCATGAAATAGAAGCGATCTTTCTCATCTCGCATACCATGACCGGCATAGAAGAATATACACACATCATTAGGCGACGACTCTTGCTTCAGCCATTCCATAGCCTCAAAGATATCTGCACGTGTAGCCTCGCTATCGCACAACACTTTCACTTGCACATCCTCGTATGGCAAACCTTTCTTTGTGGCTATCACCTTTGCGAAATCTTGTGCATCTTTGCATGTGAATCTTAATTTTGGCAACTTCGGATCATTATAATCTCCTACGCCAATAGCTACAACAAACAGTTTTGGCAATTCGAACGAAGTGGATTCTCTAACGAGACGAATCACAGCAGGCTCGCTATTACCATTGCTATTTTGAGCATACATCATAACTGTACAATCATGACGTGGCAAATCTACATCTATAGTGTTTGCAGCCCTTACAGCACGCGTTGTTGGCTGGCGCTGTCCATCAACCATAACAACTACTCGTGTGCTATCTGGACATCCATTCGAAATAAGTTGGTATTTCAACTTCAACTGATCAGTATGGAACAAAGACTGATCTTCTGGATATAGAATCTTAAGCGTAGGAGGCAACTTTGTTGAAGCTGCTGACGCTGGTGAGGCAGCGGACGTTGTTGAAACAGCAGGAACTGTTGAAGTTGCTGGTGCAGTTGAAACATTTGCCTGACCATTTAACTTTTGAATTTGTTTTGGTCCTGGTATTAGGTTTGGACTTGCCACTACAGTTTCTGCTTTTACTTGAGCTGCTGCAGTCTGCTGAGCGCTTTCAACCTTATTAACTTTTACACTATTATCTGCCTTCTCTTCACCAGGGAGATCTACTTCAATAGTAAAATCATCAGTCAAGGTTTCCTTCTTGCCGGCTGCAACTTCCTTACTATTATCAACAGTCTCTGCTTGAGCATTATCAGTTGTAATAGTTTGGGTATTATCAGCTACGGCAGTCTGTGCCACAACTTCAGCACCTTCAGCTCGCGCATACCACTTTTTACCTAACTCTTCATCTTGCTCCACAAGAACTCCCTTTGTATAGCAATCTGCAAGCGTAATTTGAGCACGTTTATAATCATTTTCAGCCGATTGGTTTAGATAGTTGAAAGCCTTATCGTAGTCACAAGGCACACCATGACCATTCATATAGCAATACGCAAGATTGTATTGTGCTTTAGCAAAATTCTGTTTTGCAGAACGCTTAAACCACATAGCTGCAGATGTATAGTTGCGCGAAATACCTTCGCCTGTATAATAAGCATAGCCGATATCAAACTGAGCCTCGGCATTTCCTTTCTCGGCAGCTTGTAGGTATATCTCTGCAGCACGTTCAAAGCTACCCATGCTATAAAGTGAGTCTGCTTTATGCAAAAGCATTGTAGCAAAATCATCATTAGGCATGGCCTGTATTGTTGTCGCAAAGGATGCTATAACAACAATAAATGATGTGAGTACATATTTAATTGCCGACATAATATATTGATTTTTTAAAGAACTTTATTCTGAGATTATCTGCCAACACCATTACTATCCATTTATATTGCAAGCGAGCGGTCTCAACAACCGCTATGCCTAACAACGGATAAAGCAAACTGATATAACAATTAAACCTGGTGAATAGCAAGAAGTTAATCCATACGAGAAACGCTGTAAGGAAGAAATAATATAGTTTCAACCAATATGCATAATAGAATTTGTGGTTCTTAATTATCAAGAATCCTACCCAAGCCGATATATAGCACAACAATATCGCTATAACAATGCTTACCCAATCGTCTACTACGTAGATTTTATGATGCGACATAGAAGAAAGCATTGCATATGCCTGTATCTTCATTCCTGCCATCTTACCAAGAGGAGTGATATGAGAATCTGCCTCTTCGTTTATTGTGCCAAGAATAACTATCTTGTTTTTTATCAGCTTTTTGTTTTCTATCACTTTATCATGTGGAACTATAATAAAGTCGGTGTTTGAGTATTCTATATTGCGTTGCTTCGGAATCTGTACATGAGGTTGCTCACCAGTATATTTGCACACAGCCATATATGGAAGAGAATAGATATCTTTGCCATTAAGATGCTCATTCTGAGAGTATCTTCTAATACAGCCATAGCCTTCGCCCGAAATCACATTACTGAACGCCCAGGTAATATCAGCGTCTATGCCATCAAAGAACGAACGACGAACTTTACGAAAATTGTCAGTTTGACTATCATAGTCTGTTAGCTTGCACGATACAACACCATTCTTTATGCCAGCAAAAGCATTTATCAAGTATTCGTTTTCTGCCTCGTCGTAGCTTGGACGCTCAAATATCAAGTCAATAACAAACACCTTAGGCTCACATTTGGTTATATCTTCTATACAATCGGCTATTTTTCGTCGATCATACAACTCCGTCATATCTACCAAAACAATATCACGATTAATTTCCGTCACTCCATTACTTCCTTGAATTTCATAATATATATCGGTAATAGAGAAATCAGCAAGCGCCTTCTTGATAGGATTGAAGACCGTAAGATTTACAGAGGCAATTGCAAACAACCACCCAAGCAATAATACCATCAAAGTTACTCCAAGATGGTCTATTCCAATAAAGTTCTTTATGTTATTTTTCGACAATTTGTACATTGCTTGTTATTAATTTCTATGAGTCTTGATTCCCGTGAGTTTTTGACAAAGATTATGACTTACATGGTTAAATTATAATATTTTTGCAAATATAAACATAAAAAACAATAACTACATAGTTATAATGTTGCAAAATTGAGACACCTTAATGATTTAAAACAATTTATATGATATCTATATATTACAAACTTATACTGATAGTAGCATTTTCCTTATCTAACATATTACATAATAAACGCATAAAATTTTGCCAATCAACCGAAAAGCAGTAACTTTGCACCCACGTTCTATCATTAGGTCTGCGCGCCTGATGAATGGAATTACCCTCAGAAACATAATGTTATATCATTTATAGAGTTAGTCGCGCAGGATTATCTCTGTATTATCATATTTATAAATAGTATGTCATATCTATTTTCATCAGAGTCGGTTTCAGAGGGACATCCCGACAAGGTAGCCGACCAGATTTCAGACGCCATCCTCGACCAGTTCCTTGCTTACGACGACAAGGCGCATTGTGCTGTTGAATCTTTCGTAACAACAGGACAGGTTGTTATCATGGGCGAAGTTCGCTCTGCTGAGTATATCGACCTCGCAACAATAGCACGCCGTACCATCAACAAGATTGGATACACTAAGTCGGAGTATCAGTTCGATGGCAACTCATGTGGTATTCTCACAGCCATTCATGAGCAGAGCGACGACATCAATCGTGGCGTTGAGCGCGAAGAAGACGAGAACCAGGGTGCTGGCGACCAAGGTATGATGTTTGGTTACGCTTGTAACGAAACTGAGAACTTCATGCCTGTAAGTCTCGACCTTGCACAGCTCATCATGAAGACTCTTGCCGACATCCGCAAGGAGGGCAAGGAGATGACTTATCTTCGTCCAGACTCTAAGAGCCAGGTTACTATAGAATATAGCGACAATGGTGTACCTCAGCGTATCGACACTATCGTAGTAAGCACCCAGCACGACGATTTCGTAAAGGATGCTAACGGCAACGATGACGACGAGGCTATGCTCGCAAAGATTCGCGAAGATGTTATCAACATTCTTATACCAAGAGTTAAGGCTCAGGTTGGCGACAAGGTATTGGCTTTGTTCAACGACGATATCAAATACTTCGTTAACCCTACAGGCAAGTTCGTAATCGGTGGTCCTCACGGAGATACAGGCTTGACAGGTAGAAAGATTATCGTTGACACCTATGGTGGCAAGGGCGCTCACGGTGGTGGTGCTTTCTCTGGTAAGGATTCAAGCAAGGTAGACCGCTCTGCAGCTTATGCCGCACGCTATATTGCTAAGAACATGGTAGCAGCAGGTGTTGCTGACGAGATGTTGGTACAGGTTGCTTATGCCATCGGTGTAGCAAAGCCTGTAAGCATATATGTAGACACCTATGGAAAATCGCATGTCAACATGACTGATGGCGAGATTGCAGCTAAGATTGCTCAGATGTTCGACCTTCGTCCAAAGGCTATCGAGCGCAAGCTCAAGCTTCGCCAGCCTATGTATCTCGAAACCGCTGCTTACGGCCACATGGGTCGCAAGAACGAGGTTGTGAAGAAGACCTTCACCAGCCGCTACCATGAAGAGAAAACCATCGAGGTAGAACTCTTCACATGGGAGAAGCTCGACAGAGTAGACGATATAAAGAAGGCATTTGGCCTATAATAAGCCCCAATATTAGCTTTATATTAGCCCAGTATTAGCTTTATATTAGCTCAATATTAGCTTTATATTAGCATAGTATTAGCTTTATATTAGCTCAGTATTAGCTTTATATTAGCCCCCAATTCCTCGTTGGATGTCGTTTTTACGACATCCCCATCCTTATTAAAAGCAAATATCACACAGGTAGCTAATGTTTATACAAAACACAGATACCATACAGACCCAGGGAACGGCGATTGCTGAAGAGGCTGTCGCCGTTCACCATTCAGGACAGCTTACTCCAGCCCAAGTGCTCAGTTGGTTGCCCAAGTCGGCTACGCCTGCTCAGCAGGACTCGGCTATTAGGGCTCACATCAAGATAAAGCCCATCACCTACAGCTCACGCCCCGACACCCTTGGCACCCCATATACCAAGCCCGACCTCAGAACTTTCAACCTCAACGAACCTCAATGGCATAGCAAATCGTTGGTACAGAAGGATTCTATCTATAAGCCAGAGGTGGTGGCGTGGCGACAAGGAGTAGGCGGCGACCCTATCCCCTACACTCTTGCTGGCGACAATGTTGTCACATCTGTATTGTTGGGATGCTTCATCATAGCCATGGTATCTATATCTCAATCCCGCCAGTTCATATTCCGTCAGGCAAAGAACTTCTTCTATGCACCACGGGCAAAGACTACCGAGATTACAGAAACATCCAACGAGCTTCACTTCCAGCTATTCCTGCTTCTGCAAACTTGCATACTATTCTCGCTGACATTCTTCTATGCCGTTAGAGGATATGCTTCGCAGACCTTCATCATCGACCAATACCTTGTTATGGGATGCCTGACAGGAATCTTTGCAAGCTATTTTCTTGCCAAGAGTGTGATGTATTGGATAGCAGGATGGTTATTTTTTCATAAGAAGAATACTTTACAATGGCTTAAGTCTTTTGTATTCCTTTCATCTATAGAAGGAGTATTTCTATACCCGCTTGTTTTACTCATGGCATACTTCAATATGGAAGCTAAAAATGCCGTGATTTACATGGCAATAGTGGTAATATTGACCAAATTGTTGGGATTTTACAAGACGTATATCATCTTTTTTAGATTTAAAGGTACATTTTTGCAAAATATTTTGTACTTTTGTACCCTTGAAATTGTACCTGCTGTTTCATTATGGGGAATCCTCATAGCAGTGTGCAACTATTTGAAAGTTAATTTTTAGGACATTAATACGAAATGATTAAGAAGATTCTGGTATCTCAACCCAAACCTGCAAGTGACAAGTCTCCATATTACGAAATAGCAAACGAATATGGCGTAGAATTGGTGTTCCGCCCATTCTTCAAGGTTGAAGGTATCTCTGCCAAGGAGTTCCGTCAGCAGAAGGTGAGCATATTGAGTCATACGGCTGTAGTGTTCACTTCAAGACATGCCATAGACAACTATTTCAACATAGCCAAGGAAATGCGTCTCACCATTCCTGAGGATATGAAGTACTTCTGTGTCACAGAAACCATTTCGCTATATATCCAAAAATACGTTCAGTATCGTAAGCGCAAGATATTCTTCGGCTCTACTGGCAAGATTGATGATCTCGTGCCTGTAATGCAGAAGCATAAGGCTGAAAAATATCTCGTACCACTGAGCGATGTCCACAACGACCATGTGAAGGAATTGCTTGATGCAAAGAACCTCAACCATACTGAATGTGTGATGTTCCGCACCGTTAGCAACGACCTCACAGAGCAAGAGGTTAAGGATTTCGACTACGACATGTTGTTGTTCTTCAGTCCTACAGGCGTAAAAGCCCTCACCAAGAACATTCCTGACTTCAAGCAAGGCGACATTCGCATCGGAGCTTTCGGTCCTGCTACAGCAAAGACTGTTGCAGACGAAGGTCTGCGTCTCGATATCGAAGCACCAACATCTGCTTACCCATCAATGACAAGCGCATTGAATGCCTACCTCGCCAACATCAGAGACGAGGAGTAGGCTCATACACATATTATATATATAGATGACAGAAAGGAGCATTAACAACCTATATACCCTAAGGAAGTCGGAACGCACTTGCAGCAAGATAGCTATCGACAATCTGTTCAAGGGCGGACATAGCCGCTCATTGTCAGCATTTCCTATAAGGGTGGTATACCTCGTATCTGACACCCCACAGCAGGAGCAGTGCCAGATTATGGTGAGTGTGCCTAAGAAATGCTTCAAGAGAGCAGTTAAGCGCAATAGGGTGAAAAGGCAGATAAGAGAAGCCTACAGACTCAACAAAGCCATCGTGACAGAACAGATGAAGAAGCACGAAAGCAAATACTTGACAATGGCTTTCATCTGGCTCGACGCTGAGTTGCACGATACCGACGAGATAAAGTCGAAGATGATAAACCTGCTGGGCAGAATAAGCGAGCGACTATGAAAACTTTCATCCATTGGTGCTCACGCATAGTGGTTTTTATGCTGCTATTGCCAATAAGGTTTTATCAAACTTGCATCTCTCCTCTCACCCCACCCTCGTGCCGATTTCAGCCCACATGCTCGGAGTATGCACGCCAAGCTATCATAAAGCACGGCCCCGTCAAAGGTCTTTGGCTTGCCATACGTCGACTGCTGAGATGCCACCCTTGGGGAGGCAGCGGCTACGACCCTGTACCATAACACCCCACATGTTTTTACATTAACCCTTTGAAATAACATAAAACCATAATAAAGTGAAGAATTTCGTAGAAGAACTAAAATGGCGTGGTATGTTGGCACAGATGATGCCAGGTACCGAAGAATTCTTGCAAAAGAATATGGTGTCAGCATATCTCGGTACTGACCCTACCGCCGACTCATTGCATATTGGTCACCTCTGTGGCATCATGATGCTTCGCCACTTGCAGCGCTGTGGCCACAAGCCTTATCTTCTCGTTGGTGGTGCTACCGGTATGATTGGCGACCCTTCAGGCAAGAGCCAGGAGCGCAATCTGCTTGATGCAGACACTCTCTATCACAACCAGGAAGCTATCAAAAAGCAGGTTTCCAAGTTCCTCGACTTCGATGGCACAGAACCTAACAAGGCTGAGATGGTGAACAACTATGACTGGATGAAGGACTTCACATTCCTCGACTTTGCACGTGAGGTTGGTAAGCACATCACCGTAAACTACATGATGGCTAAAGACTCTGTGCAGAAGCGATTGAACGGTGAGGCTCGCGATGGTTTGTCATTCACAGAATTTACATATCAGCTCCTTCAGGGCTACGACTTCTTATATCAGTATCAGAAATATGGCGTACGCCTACAGCTTGGTGGCAACGACCAGTGGGGCAACATGACTACAGGTACAGAGCTTATTCACCGCACATTGGGCAACGATGTTGAGGTATTCTGCCTCACCTGTCCTTTGATTACCAAGGCTGACGGTAAGAAGTTTGGTAAGACCGAGAGCGGAAACATCTGGCTCGATCGCAACCGCACAACTCCTTATGCTTTCTATCAGTTCTGGCTCAACGTTAGCGACGACGATGCTGAAAAGTATATCAAGATATTCACCGACCTCGACAAAGAGACTATCGATGCTCTCATAGAAGAGCACAAGCAGGATCCTGGTCGCCGTGTGCTCCAGAAGCGTCTTGCTGAAGAGGTTACCACTATGGTACACTCTGCAGAAGACTTGCAGACAGCACAGGAGGCTTCTAACATTCTCTTCGGTAAGGCTACTAAGGAGAATCTCCAGAAGCTCGACGAGGCTACATTCCTCGATGTCTTCAATGGTGTGCCTCACTACACAGTAGGTCGCGACGTTATTGGCCAGCCAGCTATCGACGTATTCAATCAGGAAGGCATGGACATCTTCCCAAGCAAGAGCGAAATGCGTAAGCTCGTTAAGGGTGGTGGCGTGAGCCTCAATAAGGAGAAGTTGGCTGCTTTCGATAAGGTTGTTACCGAAGATGACCTCATCGACGGAAAGTATCTTCTCGTACAGAAGGGTAAGAAGAATTACTTCCTTATCACAGTAAAGTAATATATTTCGAATAGTTATTCAAGTCCTTACTAAAGGCTTAACATAAAGAAATATTGTCGAAAATTTGGTAGTAGACAAAAAAAGCACTACCTTTGCAAACGGAAATTGGACCATGGTGTAATGGTAACACTACAGGTTTTGGTTCTGTCATTATGGGTTCGAATCCCGTTGGTCCAACTTCATAAGCTTAGGTTAAGCTATAGCAAAAGGGTGAAATCA
>OWJF01000481.1_pt1 | contig 20394 bp, 21 predicted proteins | sample 1732941 | NCBI WGS metagenome assembly OWJF01 (sample SAMN05065770, study PRJEB22554) | human gut metagenome | biome: ENVO:2100002; feature: ENVO:00000062; material: ENVO:00002003 | host: Homo sapiens | place: USA
GCTTCAAGGCTTCTAGGGAGCGAAAGGCAGAATACATAGCACAAATGGAAAAGCGTATGCGTGATGACTATCGTCGCAGAACCGGTAAGGAAGCAGAATCATTTTGTGTGTTGTAAGAATGAAAAAATTAGATTTAGTAAAGATTAATAGTTGTGCACCATATGCAGTAAAAGAAGACACGCAAGAAGGTGCATATACTTTTATTGCAGATTCTGGTGCTGAGTTTTCAATCGGCTTTATGCCTGATGATTTGATTCAATCAGATGAGTCCTACGAATTTATCATAGGTAATCTCAATGGTGTGAAATCGCCTCGTGATAAAAAGGTTAAAGCTACAGTCATAGCCATTGTTGAGGAATTCTTCAATGCCAATATGGCGACGATGTTGTTTTTATGTTCTACAAGTGACGGCAAGCAATTGATGAGAGGACGGTTGTTCAAAAATTGGTTCGATACATATAAATATCGTAATCGATACACAATGGTGACATCTACTTTGTTAGATGAATATGGAATAGACAATGTGGCTTCTGTAATTATCAGAAACGACAATCCTAATCTTGGTAAAGTATTGGCAGAATTTGGAGAAACGATAGAAATGTTTAGCCATAAGCCAAGTATAGGTTAATTAATGCATTTTTCCTCATTCGAGTGGCGACAAGCACAGAGCGATACTGCAATGAGGACCTATTCTGGCGGTCTTAATCTGCAAGCCGTCCCCCAGCGGTCCCATCCCGCAAAATCTGGCGCAGACCTCTGATGGTCCGCCAACCCAAGAGCGTAGCGGTTCCGAGCACCGAGTAGGGCGGTTTTCCTCTTCTTCCCTGAGGGGAGAAGAACGAGATGAGAGGTGGAGCCTTCCTTAACGGTAAGGAAGGACGGGTAGGTTTTTGAACAAATAGCACCGAGTAGGGCGGTTCCATCCCTAATCCCTATGGTAGGGATTTAGGGCTTGGATATTGGGTAAGGACCCTCCCGCAGGGGTTTCTGTCCCCTACAAGGGGAACCGAAGGGGTCGTAAAGACTATTGAAGACAGGTGGGGCAAATATAGCTCAGTTGGGCTGTTATTTAGAATAATATATTATTATGAATATAATTAAAACAGAAATTGATGGCGTTCTCATTATAGAGCCACGCCTCTTCCGTGACGCTCGAGGCTACTTCTTCGAGAGTTTCAGCGAGCGAGAGTTTGAAGAGAAGGTTGCCCCAATCCTGGGACACAGTGTTCATTTCTGCCAAGATAATGAGAGTATGAGTAGCTATGGCGTAATGAGAGGCTTGCACTTCCAGTGCCCACCATATACCCAGAGCAAGTTAGTACGCTGCGTAAAGGGCAGAGTATTCGATGTGGCAGTGGATATTCGTAAAGGCTCCCCTACATACGGCAAGTATGTAGCTGTAGAACTGACAGAAGACAATCATCGCCAGTTCTTCATCCCAAAGGGCTTTGCTCATGGTTTCGCTGTCCTTTCAGAAACAGCCGTCTTCCTGTACAAGTGTGATAACTTCTATCATCCAGAGGCAGATGGCGGTATCAGTATCCTCGATGATACCCTCGGTATTGATTGGAAAATTCCTACAGAGCATGCCATTCTCTCTGAGAAAGATACAAAACATGCAATGCTGAAAGACTTTGAATCTCCATTCGATATCAATGTATATTTATACAAATAGAGTCTTATGGCAGAGACAGAATTTATAGAGTGCATGCTCTCGATGCTCTCAGAGGATTTTCAAAACAATTACGATGCCTCGCAGAGACAAAAGAGATGCGCAAGAAGATGAGAGATAAGGACTATAAGTTTATGCTTCCATATTGCATTACTATGTTGAAAAAAGATGAAGTGAAGGAGTAAGCTTAGCAATCCTTCACCCTAAAAGATAATGCAAACGAGCGTAAAGAAAGCAGGCTTTCAAATTCCCGAGTGTAGCTAATTTTCTGCAAAACGATACAATATATAAAAAAACTGATAGGTGAAACTACTTGTAATGAAGTGGGGATGCTGTATTGGTAATATACTAATTTTTAAAATGGAAATATAATGAATATTGTACTTTTAACAGCTGCCGGTTCTGGTACTAGAATGGGGCAGGATATACCAAAGCAGTTCATGAATATAGATGATTGTCCTGTAATTATCTATACTATGCAGGCTTTTCAGAATCATCCTCAAATAGATGCAATTGCAGTAGTTTGTTTAAAAGGATGGGAAATGGTTTTGAAAGCTTATGCTAGTCAGTATGGAATAACCAAGTTAAAATGGATATTTCCAGGTGGTGATAGTGGCTTTCAATCTATACGAAATGGATTGTTAGGATTGAGAAATCAAGGTGTAGGTGATAAAGAGGTTGTTATCATCCATGATGGAGTACGTCCTTTGGTTTCTGAAGATATTATTTCAAATAACATTAAGGTCTGTAATGAATATGGTTATGCTGTAACTGGACTTCTTTGTAAGGAAGTAATTATGGAATTTCACGCTGATAGACAGAGCTTAAGTTACATTGATACTCCTCGTGAACGATTGTGTCGAACCCAGACTCCTCATACTTATCATTTAGGAACTATTTTGGCTGCACAAGAAAAAGCTCTTCAACAAGGTTTGGGAGGAAGTAAAACTGCAGCAATGTGCCAGATGGTAGGTCAGATTGGTATTGATGATCAACATTTGGTTTTAGGTTCAGAAAAGAATGGACTTAAATTGACTAATGTTGAAGATATTGAGTTGTTTAAAGCATTACGTCATGTGTCAAAGGCTCCATGGCTTAAATAATATTTTTATATAATGAGAAATTTTAAGAAACATATCCTTTATCAAGAGGATGTTCATAATATTTTGAATACAATTGATACAGATGAACTGTCTGGTAAAACTTTTCTTGTAACAGGAGCAACAGGTATGGTGGGAGTAATGCTCATTGATGTTTTGATGAAACTTCCACATACTAAGGTTATAGCTGTTGGTAGAAATAAAGCTAAGGCACAAAATCGATTGGGGGAATACTTTGATAATTCTAACTTTAATTTTATAGAACAGGATGTACAAGTTCCATTTTCTGAAGATTTAAAGGTTGATTATATCATTCCTTTGGCAAGTAATACTCATCCGATGGCTTATTCTCAATATCCTATAGAGACTATGCTAATTAATATAGAAGGAGCACGAAATGCTTTAGATTTAGCTGTTTCTAGTAATGCGACTATTATTTATCCGTCAAGTGTAGAAATTTATGGAAATTCTGAGGAAGGACATTTTTTTGTAGAAAATAGCAATGGTAAATTGAATTTAGCGAATTCTAGAGCATGTTATACGGAATCTAAACGATCTTGTGAGGCATTATGCCAATCATATAAATCAGAACGTAATGTTAAAATAAAAATTGTTCGTTTGTGTCGTATCTTTGGACCAACTATGTTGATGTCAGATACAAAAGCTTCTTCTCAATTTATTATCAAAGCTATCAACAATGAAGATATCGTTTTAAAGAGTGAAGGTAACCAATATTTCTCATATATTTATGTAGCTGATGCTGTAGCTGCTATTCTTTATGTATTGCTTAAAGGTCAAGATGGAGAGGCATACAATATAAGTAATTTAGATACAAATGTTCATCTTAAAGATTTTGCAAATCAATGTGCTTTGTATAATAATAGAAAGGTGCTTTTCGACTTGCCGTCTGAAGTAGAGAAAAAAGGGTTTAGTATTGCTTCTACAGCTATCTTACTAAATCATAAACTTTTATCTTTAGGTTTCGTTCCTTTATATAATTTACGTGAAGGGATTAAAAGAACGATAGAAATTCTCAAAACAAAATAAAATGCTAAATAATACATATGCAATAATTCTTGCTGCAGGCAAGGGAACTCGTTTTCATGGACAAAAACAGTTAGAGTTCCATGGGAAAAAATTGTGGGAACATCTGTATGATACCGTCTCATCTGTGATACCGAAATCTCAGATTGTTGTGGTCGGAGTTGATATAATGGGGGGCATACTCGTAGTGAATCTGTAAAGATAGGGTTACAATGGATATATGACAAAGAAAATTGTGAGCGTGTGGTGATTTTAGAGGAGGCTAGAACTCTTGTTACTAAACAACAGATTGAAGATATTGTAGATTCAACTGCTAAATCTGTATGCTTTGTCAAGCCAGTTGTAGATACGGTGATACTCAGGGATAAAACATATTTGAACCGTCAGGATTGTTTGCATCTTGTTTCCCCACAAGCGTTTAATTTCAAGTTATTATACAACGCTTATTCTAACTGTGATCTTAGCGAGATTCGTACAGATGAAACTCGATTAATGAATGATTTTTATGGCATTAAACCTACTTTTTTAGAAGGGGATGATAATCTCTATAAGGTTACTTATCCTAAGGATATTGCCATTATTGAAGAAATTTGTAAACTGCAAAATTTAAAAGACAATGAATCTAAATAGTGAAACTAGAAATGGATATACTATTTCTTCTGATATGAAGAAGGTATGGAATATTCAGATGAAGATGGTTGTTAAACTTATAGATGTTTGCAACAAATATAATCTTAAGGTTTGGGCTGATGGTGGAACTTTGCTAGGTACTGTAAGAGATCATGGTTACATACCATGGGACGATGATATAGACATGGTTATGCTTCGTGATGATTATAACAAATTATTGCAAATAGCTCCAACCGAATTTCAAGAGCCATTTTTCTTTCAAAATGTGTATACTGATAAAAAATATCCACGAGGTCATTCACAGTTGAGATATAATGGTACTGCAGCAATTATCCCTTTTGATGTAAATTGCGAGTTTAATCAGAGTATTTTTATAGATATTTTTGTTTATGATGTGTTGCCTAAAGATAAAGAAGTTTTGTTGCAAGCTATGCGTAAGGCTGAATTTTTTAGGGGCATGTTATACCAAGATACGTATGGTGAATTTCCTCTAACTCATCCAAAAGCTGCCATTAAATATTTGCTTTCTAAAGCATATGTTGCCTTTAATGGTTACATAAAGGTATATAATCGTTTTCAAAGGTACTATACAGATTATAAGACTCAAATGTCAAATGTCGTATCATGTCCGATGTTTGGTTTTAAATTTGTATTCGATATTCAGCGAAAGAAAGAATGGTATGCAGATACTATTTTTATGCCATTCGAGGATATTCAAATGCCTGTTCCTATTGGTTATGATGAAATTCTTAGGAATCAGTATGGAGATTATATGACTCCAGTTAAGGCACCTTCATTGCATGGTGGTGTAATTTTTGATACAGAACGACCATATACAGAAGTTTTGAAGGATATAAAGTCAGGTAAAATAGATATCAAGAAATATTTGAATGAGTAATTCTCTTAAGCAAAAGGCAGTTTCTGGTGTAGCCTGGACCTCTATTGAGCGCTTTATACAACAGATAATTCAGTTTGTAATAGGTATAGCTATCGCAAGAATATTGGCACCACAAGATTATGGTATCATAGGTATGACAGCCATATTCTTTGCGATAGCTACCACTTTTATTGATAGTGGTTTTGGAAGTGCTTTAATACAGAAAAAAGATAGAAATGAGATTGATTATTCTACTTGTTTCTATTTTAACATTCTTGTTGGAATCGTAATTTATGCAATACTTTGGTTTGCTTCTCCTGCAATAGCAGATTTCTACAGAACTCCCATACTGTGTGATGTGACAAGAGTTTTGGGCTTAACAATGCTAGTCAATTCTTTAACTATTTCTCAAACGGCAAAAATGACCGCAGAGATGAAATTCAAAGAAATGGCTATTATATCTATTGTTACGCAGCTCTTAACAGGAATAATTGGATTGTATCTTGCTTATAGTGGATGGGGCGTTTGGGCATTGGTTTTTCAGCAGCTTAGTAGTAGTGTTGCACGTCTGCTGATGATGGAACTTTTCTTGAAATGGTATCCCAAATGGATCTTTTCTAAGGTTTCTTTCTTATATATGTTTTCGTATGGTTCTAAAATCTTATGCTCAAGTTTGATTAATACCATCTATGATAATCTTTATACTTTAGTAATCGGACGTGCATTTTCTGCAAAGGAGGTTGGTTATTACAACAGAGGAAATCAATTTGCAATGTTACCCTCCAGTACGTTGTTGTCAATCTTTATGAAGGTTGCATTTCCTTTAATGGCTGAAGTACAAGATGATGTAGATAAACTGAGAACAGCATATAAGAAGTTTATTCGTGTGCCATGTTTCCTTCTTTATCCGATACTTTTTGGATTGATGGCATTGGCAGAACCACTTATTCTTGTTTTGTTAGGAGAAAAGTGGCTTCCTGCAGTTCCTTTGCTTCAAGTTCTATGTATTGGTACCTTTTTTGATCCTTTGACGCATATCAATCTCAATATTTTATATGTGAAGGGGCGTACAGATTTGGTGTTGCGATTGGAGTTGATAAAGAAGCCAATAGCATTTATCTTACTATTTAGTATGATACCGTTAGGATTGTGGTGGTTATGTTTCGGCAGAGCTATCTATGGCTTTATAGCTTATTGTTTCAATTGCTATTATACTGGTAAGTTTATTAATTTCGGTTTTTGGAAACAGATGTATTATAATGTGCCTGTTCTTGTGAAGTCTGGAATTATGGGAGGATTATGTTATGGTTGCTTATTTGTGTTTGAGAAGCCGATAGTCCAACTTTTAGTAGGAATTGTCGTAGGTATCATAAGTTATTTTATTATGGCTATAATGACAAAGGATGAAACTTTGTATGATGTTAAACAGATAATATTGAAAAAGTAAAAAATGGAAAGTAGGAATCAGGCTATTGATTTAATAAAGATAATAGCAATGATAGGAGTTATATCACTACATACATACATTAATCGTACGAATGAATTGTCTGGCTTTTTTTTATCTCGAACATTTGGCTTGAGTATACCACTTCTTGCCAGGAAATAATTTTTACTTTTGGAAGTTTGTTTTTGTACATTTATGGCAGACTATACTTGTGAGTTTGAAAGCACATATATTTTGCAAACTTTTAGAATTTGGTCTTGGCTATTATTCTTTTCGTTAGGTCAAAAGTTTCGGAATTTGAATCAGGGAGTGCACATGTTACCTCTTAATTTCTTGATAATTATAGTAACATTGTTAGCGATGTTAATTTTTGTCTGGTTTAGCAGACAATATCTGTCAGGAATTGAATATTTTTTCGGCTCTACCTTAATGATTCTCTATGCTTTTGTTGTCTTCGGTTATATAATACAAAAAGTAAAATCAGAATCAATGTTAATACGCAAATTATCGCCTTGTTTTTTACCGTCATATGTGATACATAGTTTTGTGATTACATTTGTGTTGAAACTCAATATAACTAGTGGACTGGGAAGTTTTTCTGTTTGGGGGGGGATTTCTTGCTTGTAACTAGTATTACGCTTTCAGTTTCGTTGTTAATTATGAAATTACCTTATATGGACAAGGTCTTTAAAATTTAATATATAAAATAATCAATCATGATGAATATAAAATATGATTATCTTATAGTTGGCTCCGGTCTCTTCGGAGCCACATTTGCACATCTTGCACATAAGCAGGGTAAGAAGTGTTTGGTGATAGACAAACGAGTTCACTTGGGTGGTAACATCTATTGTGAGAATATCGAAGGTATCAACGTGCATAAGTATGGCGCACACATCTTCCATACCTCCAATAAGAAGGTGTGGGACTTTGTAAACTCTATCGTTGAGTTCAACCGCTATACCAACTCGCCAGTAGCTAACTACAAGGGCAAACTCTATAATTTGCCTTTCAATATGAATACATTCTATCAGATGTGGGGTGTAACAAAGCCTGAAGAAGCGCAAGCTAAGATTGATGAGCAGAAAGCTGAAGCTGTGGCTCGTATGAAAGCTGATGGAGTAACAGAACCTCGTAACCTGGAGGAGCAGGCTCAGGTGTTGATAGGAAAAGACATTTACGAAAAACTTATCAAGGGTTATACTGAGAAGCAGTGGGGAAGAAAATGTACAGAACTTCCTGCATTTATTATCAAACGTCTTCCTGTTCGTCTTGTCTTTGATAATAACTACTTTAATGATAAGTATCAAGGAATCCCTGTTGGTGGTTACAACAAATTGATTGATGGCTTGCTTGAAGGAGTAGAGACAAAGACGAATGTTGATTTCTTTGAAAAACGCTCTTATTGGGAGGAAATCACTGATAAGATAGTGTTCACTGGTAAGATAGATGAATTCTATAATTACCAGTTTGGTAAACTTAACTATCGTACAGTACGCTTTGAGACAGAGATTATTGATAAACCAAATTATCAGGGTAATGCTGTTGTGAACTATACAGAGCGTGAAGTTCCTTACACTCGTGTTATTGAGCACAAGCACTTCGAGATGTTTGGTCAGGATGTGTATGAATGCCCAAAGACTGTCATTTCGAAAGAGTATTCCACAGAGTGGAAGGATGGTATGGAACCATACTATCCTGTGAATGACAAGCAGAACTCTGAGCTATATGCCAAGTACAAAGTCCTGGCAGACAAGGAAGAGAATGTTATCTTTGGTGGCAGGTTAGCAGAATACAAGTATTACGATATGGCTCCGATAATCGAAAGAGTATTTGAATGGTTTGATGGTAAAAGTTAGTTTTAAATGATATAAAATATCGTTTATGGAATGAATACTAAATATGAACAATAATTTTAAATAATCAATTTCATAGGTAGTAATTTAAAGTTGTTTTCTAATAATTAATAATATATGATATATTTTATAGATACGCTAAAGAAGGCTTTTGATGAGCAAGGTAAATATAGTGCAATTTCTAAACCTAGAAAAGATGTATTGAAGATATTTCAGACTTTAAATGGTAGTAAGATTATCTATCTTGTAGACTATATTTCTTATAAAAAGCCAACTTTATTTAAACGATTTGTTAGTCTTTTTTATAAGATTCAAATATGGTTTTGCGCAATTATCAAATGTTGTCGGATAAAAGATTCAATTGTCTTTTTTCAGTATCCCTTTATTTCTGAAGTGATGTTTTTCGTTCTCAGATGGTTAAAAAAAAGAAATAAAGTTGTTGTTTTAGTACATGATATTGAAACTATCAGACACAACAAAAAAGTTCAAGCTGACTATAATCTATTGGAATATGCTGATTATTTGATAGTTCACACTCCAGAAATGGCTGACGCTATTAAAGAAATGGGATACCAAGGTAAGATAGTTACATTGGAATTCTTTGATTATTTAGTTGCTGATAATATATCTAAAAGAATAATTTCAAGTCCCTTTAGAGTTGTTTTTGCTGGAAATTTAGAGAAAAGCAATTTTCTTAAAGATATATCTAAAATAAAAGTTGATGATGAATTTTCTTTCTATTTTTATGGCAAAGGTGCAAAGTGCATAAATATTTTTGATAAAAACTTTGTTTACAAAGGATTCTTTGAAGCAGATTATATTTCTAGTATAGAAGGTAATTGGGGATTAGTTTGGGATGGTACTTCAATCAATACTTGTGATGGAGAGTTGGGACGTTATCTTCGTATCAATGCGCCTTTTAAAATGTCTCTTTATATAGCGTCTAATATGCCTGTTATTGTCTGGAGTCATAGTGCTATGGCTCAATATGTTAAAAAGTATAATTTAGGTATTGTTGTAGATTCCTTATTAGAAATTAGAGATAGATTAAATTCTTTGTCCTCAGATGATCTTGAAAAAATCACAGAGTCTGTTGAACATTATTCCGAAATTTTGAGAACAGGAAAGAAAACTCGGACTGTTTTTTTGCAAGTTTTAAAAGAAGCTATAAATTATTAAAAGTTAAAATATGATAAAGGTGTTACATGTCGTTTCTTGTATGAATAGAGCGGGAGAAGAAACATTTATTATGAATATATACCGCCATATTGATCGCTCTAAGGTTCAATTCTGCTTTTTGTGTTCTCAGACAGGACCTGCTGACTATGATCAAGAAATATATAATTTAGGCGGTGAAATCTATTATTTACCAACAATCTCAAAATCATTAGGTCCATTTTCGTATTTTAAGGAAATTATGATACGTGCTAAATGGTTTGCGGATAATCGAGATAAATTTGATTTGGTACATGTGCATACCTATCATGCACTTAATGTTTTAATTGAACTTGTAGCATGTAGATTTGCTGGTGTTAAAAAAGTCATAGTTCACAGTCATAATACGCAAGCTCCTCATATTTATTTACATAAATTCTGTAGAGCACTATCGCATCTATATAATTTTAGAAAGTTTGCTTGTGGAATTGCAGCAGGAAAATGGCTTTTTGGAGAAAAAACATTCAATAAAGGGGAAGTTTATATTGTTCCTAATGGTATTGATACCAAAAAGTTTATTTTTAATGAGAAATTGCGTCATGAGTATCGTCAAATGCTTGGTATTGACGGAAAGATTGTGTTAGGGCATATAGGTAGATTTGATGAGCAGAAAAATCATTCTTTTTTGTTAAATATCTTTGAGGCTTTTCATCTTAGAAATAATAATAGTGTATTATTGTTAATAGGAAGAGGAAAATTGCAAAAGTATATAAAACAAAAGGTCGAAGAAAAAGGCCTTTCAGATAGTGTAATATTCCTTGGGGTAAGGAATGATATACCTGCCTTAATTTCTGCAATGGATGTTTTTGTATTTCCATCTTTATATGAGGGATTGTCTGTTTGTTCTATAGAAGTGCAATGTAATGGCTTGCCAATTGTTACTTCTGATATTCCTTCTATGAAAGAAGCAAATATTGCTGGTTGTATGATGTTTTGTTCTTTAACAGATAGTGCAGATGTTTGGGCAGATAAAATATCTTCTATTACTCAGTATGATAGAATATCATTTATGCAAAAAATCTTAGATAAAGGTTATGATATTTCTCATATTGCAAGTAAATTACAAGAGTCTTATTTATCGTATGTTTCGAATTTAAAGTAATTGAAAAAATGTTAGATATTTATCGAAAAGCATTTGAACAAACAAATATTTCGCATTTTTGGGGAGGAGAGACTAGAGTTAGAGTATGGGATGATTATACTCTACTATTGTATTTTTTTCTTGTTGTCGTTGTATTAATTTTATGCGTATATATAGAAAAGCATAAGTATTATTTGAAAAAAATGCCAAAACGGAAGATTGTACCAAGGCGACAATTGTTGTTTTATCCTCTTGGTCTTCTTTTATTTTTTATGGGATTGCGAGGTTTGTGGGTTGGAATGGACACTATAGTTTATTCGCAAACTTTTGAAAGCGCTACTTCTTTGCATTATGTATTTGAGGATTCTTCGACCGAGCCATTGTATAAACTTCTGCAGTTTTTGCTTAGATGCTTCTTTTCTGATTCTCACATAATAATATTTTTATATTCTGTCCTTATTATATATTTTGTTGGTTTAACCTTCTTTAGATATTTTAAATACATAAATGTATTCATAGCAGTGTCAGCTTTTGTGTGTATTTATTATTTTCAATCATTTAATTTGCTAAGAATATCGGTTGCTGCATCATTTATATTTTCGCAAATGCATTTTTTATTGGAAAATCGTTTTAAGAAATTTTCTTTGGTAATACTTCTTGCTACTTTTTTCCATTTTTCATCAATTGTTGCGTTTATGCCACTTGGTGTTTACTTAATATATCGAAAGAGGAAAACTCTAGCAATTTCTGTACTTCTGGTTATTTCTATAATAGTAATAATTGCAACTCATTTCTTAGGTGATTATATTATGCTATTTGAACGATACAGTGGGTATATTACAGATAATGAATCTAGTAGAACAATTGGATTTGCCCTTTTTCTTGACTATTTCCCATGTTTGTGTGGAATTTATTATATATTTAAAAAGAAATTATCTGGCACTTGGTCTAATCTGTATGTTTGTTATACACTTTCAGCTTTAGTTGTTCGACTTCTATCTTATTTTATTTCAGCTGCAGGTAGACTTTATTTTCATTTTATGCCGGTAACAATGTTGTTTTTACCATACTGGTTGACATATTTAAAAAAAAGAAATAGAAAACTGTATAAACCAATGATATTAATCTCATTCGTATGGTTGATTGTACGATTGCATCTATATTTTGTAGGATACTTGTCTGCTGATGGAATAATGCCATATTACTTTTTTTGGAATGAAAAGTAGTGATGCTGTCGTCGGTTTTAAAGATCTTTTGTTGTTGTGTAAAACTCTATAAAGTAATAATTAAAATTAGATTTTGAATTATCATGAATGTTCTTTTTCTATCAGAAGATTATTTTCCATATTTAGGTGGTGTGCCAGTTGTAGTACAATATTTGGCAGAAGGCCTAAGTAAAAATCATAGTGTTCATGTTGCCACTTCAGTACCTTCAGATGATGGTAATCTTCCAACCGATATTGTAAATGGAGTGATTGTACATCGTTTTAAGATTTATCGAAATGTCGCTAAAAGGTTGAAGGGGGATCTTATCGGATTTCAAGATTTTATAAAAAAGATGAAGTTTGATGTCATCATTGTTGAATGTGGGCAAGCTTCAACAACTGATGCGTTCTTACCAATATTGTCCCAGATAGAAGCTCCATGCATAATACATGCACATGGCCTTTCAGGTTTACGCCTAATCCCGCTCTCTGTAAAATCAGATCTTAAACATACTATAGGTAATACTTATAATTGGTTAAGAATGCAGTGGTATTACAAATATAAATTTAAAAAGGCTTGTCGGTTCTTTGCTGCGTCAATATCATTGACTAAAGTTGATTCTGGGTATTCATATTTATCTGAAAATATTGCAAAAAATTTCATCCTAGGTAATGCTGCTGAAGATTTTTTCTTTCAAGATTCTTGTGTTAGCTATGAATGGAACCTCAGGGGCAAACCTTATCTTTTGAGTATTGCTAATTTTAGCGTAGTAAAAGATCAGATAGGAATGATGAGAGAATTTTATAGGACTATAGATTCTGGTTATTCGCTTGTCATGATTGGTTCTAAGAAGAATGATTATTATTATAAGATGCGAAAGGAGAAACAATTATTGGATCAAAAATTCGGTTTTAGACCTGTTGAAATTCTGGTAGGAGTAAATCGCTGTTTTTTTCCTTCAATATTAGATGGTGCGTCAGCTTATTTGGTTACTAGTATTTGTGAGGAATTTTCTATTTCTGTTATAGAGGCAATGGCTAGGGCTGTACCATTTATTAGTACTAATGTGGGAAATGCTATGGAATTACCTGGTGGTGTTGTTGTAGACAATATTGGTGAAATCCATACAGCCATTGATAGTCTGTTATCTGATGATTTGAAGCGTATGCAATTGGGTTATTTAGGCAGGCAATATGCCTTTGAAAAATGCAGACGTAAAGTAGCCATAGAAAAATTGGAATCTATTTTGTTGGATATTCAAAAATCATACCATAATTAGCATTTATTTGTGTTATATACTGTTATTCATTATTTTCGAATATTGCCTTTATTTAATAAGTGGGAAGATATCAATTATTTGAATATCAGTTGGATATTTGTATTTTGAATTAACTTTTAATGTCAATTAATGCATCTTTGTTAAATTATATTTAACTTTGTGTGCAAGCTTATATTTTAAGAATCATGATTATAGTTAAAATTTGGGGAGGAATTGGAAATCAAATTTTTCAATATGTTTTTGGGCAGTATTTGAAATATAAATATAGAACTGATGTTCTGTATGATGATAATTCATATCTGTCCATTGATAAATTACGTAAGCGTGAATTGGATGCTCTTGATGCTGAAATATTGTATGATAATTCATGTACTTTTAGTAAATATAAAGGTGTAAAGAATCGTGTTTTGAGACTTTTTTTTCAAATGCTTCCAAATCACCATTTTATACAGGAGGGTTGCTTGTTACCTGATTATATTAAATCCGATCACATATATTTTTTTCAGGGGTATTGGCAAGATGTTAAATATTATAGTTGGTTAGTAAATAATGGTTTTAAGATAAATCTCAAATCTAAAGCAACCCCTAAAGAATTAGTGTCTTTATGTGATAAAATCCGTTCAGAAAAAGATACCATTTCAATTCATATTCGAAGAGGTGATTATTTTAGTCCACAAAATGTCAATATTTATGGTGTTTGCGATACCGATTATTTTATACGTGCACTTTCTATTATTCGAAAGTCTTCTGTAGATTCCAAAATTTACGTTTTTACCGATGATCCTGGCTGGGTTATAAATAATTTGCATTTTGATGAGAATGTAACATTAATTCCAAATTATCCGATCAGCCAGTTTGCATATATAGAATTAATGTCTTTTTGCAAGCATCATATTATTTCGAATAGTAGCTTTTCTTGGTGGGGAGCTGTATTAAATAACCAGCCCAATTCTATAGTTGTGGCTCCTAAGCAATGGACCCTTACTTCTGACAAAACCATAGCTTTGAATAATTGGATAAAAATTTAATTTGGTTACAATATTAAAACTTTATTTTAAATGAGTACAAAATTTTATAAATCTCCTTTGGTAACGATAGCGATTCCAATCTATAACTCAGAATCGTATTTGAGAGATGCAATTCAATCCTGCTTTAATCAAACTTTTAAAGATTGGGAACTATTATTAATGTGCGATGGAAGTACTGATAATTCTAATCTCATAGTTTATGAAATGGCATGTCTAGATAAAAGGGTAAAGGTTATTGATGATAAATCCAATAGGGGGTTGGTTTATAGACTAAATCAATCTATAAATTTAGCTAAAGGAAAATATTATGCTCGTATGGATGCTGATGATATTATGGCCGTTGATAGAATTCAAAAACAGGTTGCTTTCCTTGAAGCTAATCCTGAGGTAGATGTCGTTGGTTCATCTATGATGCTTATTGATGGTGAAAATAACATAATAGGTAGCTCTTATATGAAAAATAATAACTCTTTTGTGCATCCTTCTGTGATGGGTAAAACAAAATGGTTTCATTCTTATCTTTATGATGAAAAGGCACTTCGAGCAGAGGATTTTGATTTATGGAATAGAACGAGGCGTTATAGTTGTTTCGCCAATATAGATCAGCCATTATTATTTTATAGATCATTAGGCATGCCGGCGTTAAGAAAGATATTGCAATCTTACAGAACGATGCAACTATTGCATCTTCGCTATAAAGAATATGGAAAAAATTGGATTTGGGGTTACAAATATTATGTGCTTTTCTTTGTAAAAATAATAGCACTTCGATTACTGGCTCTATTTGATATGCAAAATATTGTTATAAAATGTAGAAGATATATTTCAGTTCCTGTGGAACTTAGCTTAACTAAGGCGGATTTAAAAAGCAGCATAGTTAAGTCTAATTAGATTACTTAGTTTGTCTATTTCTTTATGAATTAAGATTTGTAACTATTCAGCACCCCTATGGGCATGAGTCATCGTCTTACTGTTGTACTACAGCAAGAATTGCATTGAATTTCGAATTTCCGTTCTTCATAGCAGTTTCGTAAGCGTCCAAAAACGGATTTGGTGATTTGATAAAGAAGATACTTTTAGTTAAAACTTTATTAAAAAAAGTTTAATTTCTTCAAATGTATCATCCCTTGTAAATATAATGGATGTAGTTGTGCTGTCTAGGGGGATTCTTACTCAAAAGTTGTTGTACTTATAATTAGTAGTTCAAGAAAATAAAACTTAATTAGAATGAATATTTTGCATGTTGTTAATATATATTTTGTTCTTCCTTACTTTATAGGTGACCAGTTTAAATACTTTAAAGAAAGGGGATATCATATGAATGTCGTTTGTAGCCCAAGTGATTATTTGCCAAATTATGCAAAGGAACAGGGTTTTCAATTTATAGAGTCGCCTGTAAATCGTAGTATTTCTATAAAGGAAGACATTTTGACCATTCGTAATATATGTAAGTTTATAAAAAGAAAAAAAATTGATATCATTATTGGTCACACACCTAAAGGTGGTTTGTTAGCGATGATTTCTGGATGGATTTGCCGTGTTCCAAAAAGAATTTACTTTCGTCATGGTCTCGTGTATGAGACTAGTCATGGGATTAAGCGTTTTATTTTGATTTCGGTAGATAGATTAGCTTCTTTTTGTTCTACTCAAGTAGTTTGTGTTAGTCCATCTGTTTTGCGTAGAAGTATTGAAGATAAACTGGCTCCAGCCAAAAAGCAAATTATTCTGAGTAAAGGGACATGTAATGGTGTGGATACTCAACATCATTTTAATTCAGAAATGATAGATAAAACCTGTCTTCTGAAATTGAAGGATAAATATGGCATAAAGAATTCAGATTTTGTTATTGGTTATTCTGGACGGCTTGTTCGTGATAAGGGTATCATAGAGTTAGTTAGAGCCTTTGACTGTTTGGAAAATGCAGAGAATTGTAAACTCTTGCTTGTTGGGATGTTTGAGGAAAGAGATGCGTTGCCAAAAGATATTCAAGATAGAATTCTAAATGATCCAAGAATAATCTATACGGGATTTATTAATGGTGGTATGGAATATTACTATTCAATGATGGATGTTTATGTATTAGCATCTTATCGTGAAGGTTTTCCAACAGGAGTTTTGGAAGCTCAGTCAATGGCGAAACCTGTTATAACTACACGAGTTACTGGATGTTGTGATTCAATTGTTAATAATTTGACAGGTCTTTTTGTTGATAATGATGCTTCTGATATCGCAAAAAAAATAGATATGATTAGACTGGATCATGCAATTGATGGTAATGAAGGTAGAAGATGGGTTGTTGAAAATTTCGATAGTCCACTTATATGGAAAGAGATAGAAGAAAAATTATATAAATCATAGTACTTGAAGTGTAATGATTAAAGTTTTGATTACTGGCGCAGGCTCTTACGTAGGTGAGAGCGTGCGCAAATATATTCTTTCTACATCATCTGATTTCGAGATAGATGCTGTGGATACGATGGGGGATAATTGGAAGAAGGCTGATTACTCTCAATATGATGTGGTATATCATGTGGCAGGTATTGCACATGTAAATGCTGATCCTAAGATGGAACCTTTATATTATAAGGTGAATCGCGACTTGACGATTGCTGTTGCTGAGCATGCAAAGGCTGCAGGAGTGAAGCAGTTTATCTTTATGTCGAGTCAGATTGTCTTCCATGAGAGTCAGTCGTTGAAGAGTGAGGTGCTTACCAAGGATACCAAGGAGAATCCAAATGGCTTCTATGGTGATTCTAAGCTTCAGGCAGAGATAGGCCTTCATAAGTTGGAGGATGAGTATTTCAAGGTTTGCATCCTTCGTCCTTGCATGATATACGGTCCGAATGCAAAGGGTAACTTCCCAAGACTTGCCAAGCTTGCAACGAAAGTTCCTTTCTTCCCATGCTGGCATAACAAGCGTTCGATGTTGTATATCGACAACCTCGCAGAGTTTGTGAAGCAGGCAATGCTTAGAGGACTGAGTGGTACTTTCTATCCTCAGAACAAGGAGCAGGCTGATACCGTAGAAATCATTCGCTTCTTTGCGAAGCATGCAGAACATAAGGTATGGATTAGCCGTATCTTCAATCCGTTCGTATGGCTTGGTTCCTTCGTGCTTCAGCCAATCAACAAAATGTTTGCTACCTACTATTATGACCCTGCCATGTCGAAAATGGATTTCGACTACCAGCTGGTCAGCTTTGAGGAAAGCCTGAAGAGGGTAGCGGATAGTCTTTAATATGATGATTGTTTAAATAGACTGTTATGAAGATAAAAAGCATAAAGATAGAAAAATTATATGGTAAGTATGATTTTGACTGGGATTTACGCAGTGATATAAATATCATAGCAGGCGATAATGGCTCATATAAAACTACGCTGTTGAATATCATAGCTAGTTTATGTGAGCCTAAAAGCGTACCAGAAAGTTATATCCTTAAGGGAGCTACTTTGGTAATGACAGAAGATATCTCTGTAAAATTCCGTAGCTTTAGGGATAGTTTGCTCAAATTAAAGAAAGATGCTGCCGACGATGAAATGTTGACGGAATTGGTTACGAAATTTCAGGCGGAAATTGATGAGAAAAACGAAAAAAATATTTCTGATCTTACTCTAAACGCTAGTGTCATTGCGATAAAGCAAGGTGAGAGTAAGCTATCTGTTGGCAACTTTAAGAAACTTCGTATATTCAATAAAATATCTACATTTGATGTTCCTGCACTGAAAAATGAAATGAGTAGTGTCTTGGATCAACAATTGGAAGTTCTTGAAAGTGAATATGCATATTATTTGTCAGATCTTTCTAAACAGCTTTCTGATCTTATTCACCAAGCAGGAAAAGTTGATATGGAAGATATGAAAAAAATATATGCACACAATGATATGTTTATTGAGATTGTCAATGAAGCTTTTAAACGTACAAATAAAACTGTTGACACAACGAAAAGTAAATTGCAATTTAAGATAGGGGACGAATTGCTGGAAAGTAATAAGCGCTTATCTTCTGGTGAAAAGCAGTTTATCATCGTCATGCTTACGATTTTGTTGCAGCGTAATCAAGAGAGCATTTTGATCATGGATGAACCTGAAATTTCGATGCACTTGGATTGGCAGAGAAATTTGATTCAAAATATTCAGAAGTTGAACCCAAGTTGTCAGATTATATTGGCTACGCATTCTCCTGGTATCATTATGGATGGATGGGAGCAATTGGTTACTAATATTTCTGATTTGATTTCTGTAAAAGATTAATTGGTATGAGTGAACTTGGACAGAATTTGACCAGTAGTTGGGTTAGAGCTGCTGGACGATTTGGACATACACCAGAAAAACCTCTTGTTATGTTTTACGTTGAGGGGGATGAGGATGTTCCTTTTTGGAAAGAAATCATTAAGCCTTATCTGGCTAAATATGATATTCAAGTCTGTACAAATAAGGCTGTAAATCCTGACGAGGGAAATGGTAAGACCTTTCTATTGAAAATGTCCGGTTTGGGAACTAATAAAATAGTGGCCGTTGATGCTGATTTTGATTTGCTGATTGACGATTATTCCGAATATACAGAAATGGTTCGAAATCATCCATATGTCATAAACACTACATGGTATTCTTTGGAAAATATTCTAATGCAGAAAGTTAACTCTATTTCCTCGTTAGAGAACTTTTCAAGGGTATTCAAAGGCTATTTCGTGAGATATTTGATAGGGGTTTCGAATAAAAGCATAAAGCCCAAAGTTGGTTTCGGAGAAATGTTGCAGAAACTGAACATTCAAAAATTAGCACTTGAAGGTGATTTTTCTGGTATTGTTAATAGTGAAGAAATTGATGTGCAGGATTCTGCTTCTTTTCAAGAAAAATTCGATAAAATGGGGATTACTGATGCAGATTTGTGGAAACTTATGCGTGGACATAACCTATGGAATACGATAGTTAAGCCTGTGGAGGAAAAACTGTTGAACTGTAAAATCCATGAGATCATTCAAGAAAACTTAAAGGAAGGCAATTCTATTGGTCGACATAAAGCTATGCAGACGTTAGGTATTAACTGTAGCGTGAAAGAATATCTCGATAGATCCTTTTATTATAATCAACTGGAATTAGTTTCTGCTCCTAGGGAAACACAGAATAAGCTTAATCGTCTTTTTTCTTAAGATTCTATTGTTTGGGTATATTTTAAGTATGGTAACATATATTATTATTTTCGTTCTGCTTCTTATAGCAGAACTTGTTTATTTCCGCATTGCGGATAAGTGTAATATCATTGATAAGCCAAATGAAAGATCATCTCACACTTCTATCGTGTTGAGAGGTGGTGGCATCATCTTCCTGATAGGGGCTTGGGTATGGAGTGGATTCTTCGGATTTCCTTATCCTTGGTTTCTGGCTGGTTTGACATTGATTGCAGGTGTCAGCTTTGTGGATGATATTCGCTCGCTGCCTGATAGTGTGAGATTGGTGGCGCAGTTTGCATCTGCGGCCTTGGCTTTCTATCAACTTGATATCTTGCATTGGTCGATGTGGTGGGTGGTTGTTCTTGCGCTTATCGTTTATGTAGGTGCAACGAATGTCATTAACTTTATGGATGGTATCAATGGTATCACTGCAGGTTATTCACTGGCGGTATTAGTACCATTGGCTTTGGTTAATATGAATGAAGGCTTTGTGGAACAGAGCCTGATTATCTCTACCATCCTCGCATCATTGGTATTCTGTATCTTTAACTTCCGACCAAAGGGTAAGGCGAAGTGTTTTGCCGGTGATGTGGGATCTATCGGCATCGCCTTTATCATGTTGTTCCTCTTAGGCAACGTCATCATCAAGACGCAGGATGTAACCTGGCTTATCTTCCTGTTGGTATATGGTGTGGATGGCTGTCTGACGATAGTTCATCGCATTATGTTGCATGAGAATCTGGGTGAGGCTCATCGCAAGCATGCTTATCAGTTGATGGCAAATGAGTTGA
>OWJF01000490.1_pt1 | contig 20205 bp, 15 predicted proteins | sample 1732941 | NCBI WGS metagenome assembly OWJF01 (sample SAMN05065770, study PRJEB22554) | human gut metagenome | biome: ENVO:2100002; feature: ENVO:00000062; material: ENVO:00002003 | host: Homo sapiens | place: USA
TGTGGAAAATCGGGAACTGCCAAAAAGCACTCAGAAAGTGTTAAAAATCAAAGAGTATTGAAAATCAAGACTTTATGTTTAGTTGGTCATAGTAAGTTATGGTTAGTTATAAGGCTCTAAATACATAGTTAGAAGCAATGATCACCCAACGAAGTGACAGATGAAGGTATATCAATGGAAGTTAAGCCGTTACAATTCTCGAAGCAGCTATCCTCCAAAGCAATAACAGAATATTCAACTCCATTATTATCTTTAACCTTTTCTGGTAGAATAATATCACCAGAATAATGTTCATTCATTTTTGGCAAAAGCGTAGCTGTCTTCATTTTATGGTCTAAGCTAAAATGAAGATTTTCAATCACTTCCGTAAATGCATTATTTGTTGTCATAAGCATCATTTTATTACAAAAACAAAAAACTCTAAAATGTATTATAAGAAGATTTGTTATCACTTACACACTTTAAACATCTGAATCCCCCCTTATTTCTATAAGCAATATACTCTTCTATACATCCATTTTGCATATATACAAAATTTTATCTAAATTTATCTTTTTAATAAGCATTTAATATCGGGTGAGCCGATTTTGGGGGTACGCAATGACGAAGCCTGGAAAAAAAACTGGATGTAAGCTTTGGGAATATATCCCGCTTACATCCAGCATTATGTTTTTTATTTGTATGTATCTTGTTTAATAGCTTCTTGCGATGATGACACGATATTTAGCAGGCTTACCGCTAACCATGTCGACACCTGGAGTCTGCTCGTATGCGTAAGGCACGCAACGGATAGTAGCCTGAGTCTCTTCCTTGATCTTAGCCTCAGTCTCTTCTGTACCATCCCAATGGCAAAGGAAGAAACCGCCATCCTTAACCTTCTCCTTGAACTCCTCGTAGTTCTCGCATACGTAAACGTGGTCGTCACGATATTTGCGAGCCTTCTCGAAGATGTTCTGCTGAATGTCTTCAAGCAACTGCTTTACATATTCTACGATTCCCTCTACAGGACGAGTCTCCTTTTCGAGAGTATCACGACGCATAACTTCGATTGTTCCCTCTTCGAGGTCGCGACCGCCCATAACCAAACGTACAGGCACACCCTTGAGCTCATAGTCTGCAAACTTGAAGCCTGGACGCTTGTTGTCTGCATCATCAAACTTAACGCTAATGCCAAGGCTACGCAATTCGCTAATGATAGGGTTGAGCTTCTCAGAAATAGCGCTAACCTGCTCAGACTTGCCGATAGGAATTACGACTACCTGGATAGGAGCGAGGTGTGGAGGAAGCACAAGACCATTATCGTCTGAGTGAGTCATGATGAGGGCGCCGATAAGACGTGTAGAAACACCCCATGATGTAGCCCATACATACTCAGGCTTGTTCTCCTTATTAAGATATGTAACGTTGAAGCTCTTAGCGAAGTTCTGACCCAAGAAGTGGCTAGTACCACTCTGAAGAGCCTTGCCATCCTGCATCATAGCCTCAATAGTATATGTGTCGAGAGCTCCAGCAAAACGCTCAGTCTCGCTCTTCACACCTGTCAATACAGGCACAGCCATCCACTTCTCAGCAAAGTCGGCATAAACCTGAAGCATCTTCTGTGCTTCCTTCTCAGCCTCCTCGCGTGTAGCGTGTGCGGTATGACCTTCCTGCCACAAGAATTCAGATGTGCGGAGGAAAGGACGAGTACGCATTTCCCAACGCATTACGTTACACCATTGGTTGCACATCAAAGGCAGATCGCGCCATGAGTGAATCCAATTCTTGTATGTATTCCAGATGATAGTCTCGGATGTAGGACGAATGATGAGCTCTTCCTCAAGACGAGCTGAAGGGTCTACCTCTACGCTATTGCCATCTTCGCTCGACTTCAAACGATAGTGGGTAACAACGGCACACTCTTTAGCAAAGCCCTTTACGTGTTCTGCCTCTCGGCTAAGGAATGACTTAGGGATGAGCAAAGGGAAGTAAGCATTCTGCACACCAGTCTCCTTGAACATCTTGTCAAGCTGCTGCTGCATCTTTTCCCAGATGGCATAGCCATAAGGCTTAATCACCATACATCCGCGTACTGCCGACTGCTCAGCGAGGTCGGCCTTTACTACCAAGTCGTTGTACCATTGGCTGTAGTTATCAGCTCTTTTGGTCAATTCTTTTAGTTCTTTTGCCATTTTTATATTTTGGTTTTATTGTTTCTGCATTATCATTTCTATAACCCCTCGATAGTGAAATCTATATGTTCTTTATAGTATTTCCTACAAGACAATAGGGATTTTCTCATATCCTTTAAGGAATTATTGATTAATTTTGCCGCAAAATTACAAAAAAATGTTGGGATAAGGCAAACAATGACGAAAAAAGAATTAACTTTGCATATCCAAAGGTAAAAGAAACAAACTTTTAATCAATTTTAATAACAACAAACATGAAGAATCTTAAAATGATGACTGCAGGCCTCTGCGTGTTGGCTGTTTGCAGTTGCTCTACCAAAACTGGTACAGGAGCTTTGATTGGTACAGGAGCAGGTGCTGCTCTTGGTGCTATTATTGGTAAGATTGCAGGTAATACAGCTGTAGGTGCTGCTATTGGTGGTGCTGTAGGTGCTGGTACTGGTGCTATCATCGGTAAGCATATGGACAAGGTAGCTGCAGAAGCTGCTAAAATTGAGAGCGCAAAGGTAGAGGAAGTTACAGACGCTAACGGTTTGAAGGCTGTAAAGGCAACATTCGATTCTGGTCTTCTCTTCGCTTCAAGCAAGGCTGTTTTGAGCACAGCTTCAAAGAACGATTTGGCTAAATTTGCTACTATGTTGAAGAACAATTCTGGTTGCCAGGTAGACGTTTATGGTCATACCGACTCTACAGGTAACGAGGGTATCAATCAGCCTTTGAGCAACCAACGTGCACAGAGCGTTGTAGACTATTTGGTAAGCTGCGGCGTTCCTCGTTCACAGTTTGCTAATGTTGTTGGTAAGAGCAGCTCACAGCCTGTTGCTGACAACTCAACAGCTGCTGGTCGTCAGGCTAACCGTCGTGTAGAGCTCTATCTCTATGCAAGCAAGGCTATGATCGAGGCTGCTAACAATGGCACACTCAAGTAATACTGGGTTTTACATACTACCATGCAGGTGCAGGCGTATTAATAAGAAGTATGCCTGTTCCTGCATGTTTTTTTCTTAATAAAAGAATCTGTTTTCTTAAAAGAAACATTTTTCTTAATAAAGAACTCAACTTCAAAACAACACTCGTGAAAAAGCTGAAGAATATTCTGAAATGGATAGTGGCATTATTCTTTGCCTCTACTATTCTTGCTGTCGTAGCCTATCGCTTTATTCCTGTTTATTTCACTCCATTAATGTTCATCCGTTGTATGCAAACAGGTAGCCTCACCATGCATCATCATTGGGTGCCATTAGACGAAATGTCGCCACATATGCCCGTGGCCGTGATGGCGAGCGAAGACTCAAGGTTTTTGCTACACCACGGCTTCGACTTCGATGCCATAGGCAAGGCTGCTAAGCGCAATACTAAGGGAGGAAAGAAATATGGCGCCAGCACAATCTCGCAGCAAACAGCTAAAAACGTATTCCTTTGGCCTGGTCGTTCGTGGGTAAGAAAGGGATTTGAGGTTTATTTCACGGCTCTTATCGAGATGATGTGGAGCAAACAACGCATTATGGAGGTTTATCTCAACTCTATTGAGATGGGCGATAGGATATATGGCTTGGACGCTGTGGCAGAAAACAATTTCGGCAAGCAGGCTTCGGAATTGAGTCGAGGCGAATGTGCCTTGATAGCTGCCACTTTGCCTAATCCACATATTTATAGCTCGAAAGATCCAAGTGCCTATATGCGCAAACGCCAAAGAGCCATTAAGGCAAATATGAGATACATTCCGTCGTTTCCTAAGGAGGGTCAAGACTATAATCCAAGTACTGCCGTTGGTGGCGTGTATCATAAGAAGAATTAAACCATCAATATGGACTACAACATACAAGACATTCTCTCGCAGCTCAATGAGTCGCAACGCAAGGCCGTAGAATATCTCGACGGTCCGCAACTTGTTATTGCCGGCGCAGGCTCGGGCAAGACTCGTGTGCTTACATATAAGATAGCCTACCTCATAGCTCGTGGTTTGCAGCCATGGAGCATCCTTGCCCTTACTTTTACCAATAAGGCAGCCAAGGAGATGAAAGAGCGTATCGCCACTATCGTGGGCGACCAGGCTGCCTTGCGACTAAATATGGGCACCTTCCACTCGGTATTTGCACGCATACTTCGTGCCGAGGCTGAGCATATAGGATATTCTTCGCAGTTTACTATTTATGATGAAGCCGACTCGCGTTCGCTACTCAAGAATATCGCAAAGGAATTAAAACTCGACGACAAGCTATATAAGCCAGCTACCGTGCATAAGCATATTTCGTTGGCTAAAAACAAACTTGTGGCTCCAGAGGCTTATGCTGCTGACAACTATATTGCCGAGCGTGATGCTCGTGCGCAGATACCTCAAACAGCAGAAATATATCGCATCTATCAGCAACGACTCTTGCAGGCTAATGCTATGGACTTCGACGACTTGCTGGTACTCACTTTCCGTCTGTTTTCGGAAAACGAGGCGGTAAGGAGAAAATATGCCGAGAGGTTTGCCTATGTGCTCGTGGATGAGTATCAAGACACCAACTATGCTCAGCAACGAATACTTACTCTCCTTACTCGCGAAAACCAACGTATCTGCGTAGTTGGCGACGATTACCAAAGTATCTACGCCTTTCGTGGTGCCAATATCGACAACATCCTCGACTTCCAACATCAATATCCTAATGCTTTGCTCTTCAAGCTTGAGCGCAACTATCGTTCCACTCAAACTATCGTTGAAGCTGCCAACAGCATCATGCAGAAAAACCGTAGGCAGATACCGAAGCAAGTGTATAGCGAGAATGAGGAAGGCGACAAGATTTCGGTAATCGAGACCTATTCGGATAAGGAAGAGGCTATCGTGGTTTGCAATACCATTAAGCGATATGTGAATCGTGAGAATAGCCAATATTCCGACTTCGCTATCCTTTATCGTGCTAACGCCCTTTGTAGAAGTTTCGAGGAAGAATTGCGCAAGCAAAATATTCCGTATACCATCTTTGGCGGTCAGAGCTTCTATCAACGAAAGGAGATAAAGGATGTGATGGCATATTTCCGACTTGTAGCCAATCCTAATGACGAAGAGGCTTTCCGTCGTGTGGTCAACTATCCTGCTCGTGGCATAGGCAACACAACAATTCAGAAACTTGCTTCGGCTGCCGTAGAATATGGCGTTAGCTTCTGGCAATTGTTGGAAAATCCTACGCTATATAAGCTCGATGTCAACAAGGGAACTCTCACCAAGCTCGACCGCTTTAAGCAGCTTATAGATAGTTTTGTGGCTGAGGTCAACGTTACCGATGCCTACACTCTTGGCGAGGATATCCTCAAGAATAGCGGTATCATGGCCGACCTTGCTGCCGACGTGACGGTAGAGGGCGAAACTCGTCGTGAGAATATCGATGCCTTCATTTCTTCTATCCACGACTTCGTGGAGGCTCAACGCGAAGAGGGTAGGGAGAATGATATTTATCTCTCTAACTATCTGCAAGAGGTGTCGTTGCTTACCGACCTTGAGAGCGACGAAGATGGCGATACTCAAAATCGTGTGTCGCTCATGACGGTTCATGCCGCAAAGGGATTGGAGTTTAATACCGTCTTTATCGTTGGCGTAGAAGATTCCATCTTTCCAAGCCAAATGAGTATGGACTCGCCACGCGGTCTTGAAGAGGAGCGACGACTGATGTACGTAGCCATGACTCGTGCCGAGAAGCATTGCTATATCACACACGTTAAGTCACGCTTCCGCTATGGTCGTGCTGAGTTTATGAATCCAAGCATGTTCTTGCGCGAGATTAGTTCTAAGTATGTATCTATGCAGAATCAGTCTATGGGCGAGTCGTCACGTGGCTCTCGTTGGGGTAGCGACAACTACGAGTCGAATACCCCTTATCGTGGAGCTCATGGGTGGGATAGCGATACTCCGCATTATGGTCGCGGCATGCAAAACAATCGTCCTGTTGCCGACCGCTTTGTTGCCGACCCTAAGCCGAAGATTACTCGTGGCAATAGAAGTGAAGAGGCTGTAGACCCATTCTCAGATAAGTTTAAGCAATTGCTTGCTGCAAGTGGTGGCAACTTTAAGCGTGTGTCGGAAGCCATGACAAATGGTGGACGTCAGATGCCGTCGGCATCATTTTCTGGCTCTTCGCTATCGTCAGCAGGTATGTCTACTTCCTCAAGTTCCCAGTCGTCAGCTTCTGCTGGTTCGCTTCATACAGGCAACGTCATCGAGCATTTGCGCTTCGGAATTGGTAGGGTGCTTAATGTAGAAGGTTCGGGCGAGAATACTAAGGCAACCGTAGAATTTGAAAACGTAGGTATCAAGCAGCTACTCCTAAAGTTTGCCAAGTTCAGAATCTTGGAGTAATCGAAATGCTGATTACGATTAGTCGAGTTGCTAATTACGATTAGTCGAGTTGCTAATTATGATTAGTCGAATTGCTAATTACGAGTAATCTAAATGCTAATTACGATTAGTCGAATTGCTAATTACGATTAATCGAAATGCTATTATTTGAATACGTGGGAAAAGATTAAATAGTAATCAGCCAGGAAGGCAAACTAAAACGCCCTGCAAAGGATAAAGTGTTTATCAGCCTTGATAACACTTTTCCCTTGCAGGGCGAATTGTTTATTGGGGTTGAAGGAATATTTCTTCTTACCAAGTAGGATTATTTCTTCTTAACAAGTTCGATGACTGCCTTACCCTGCTTGTTGCTAAGGATGAGGTTGCCATTCTCGTTGATGCTGAAAGAGTTTACTTTCTCCAACGCGCCAAGAACAATCTGCTCGTTTGTCATGTCTGCGCACAACATCTGTGTGCATCCCATCTTTGAGAGATCGAGCTTGTTGTCCTTTATTTCCATGGTTCCTGTCAGCTTGTTGCAACCTGTGCAACCATATACATTCTTTTTGTCTACTTCAAAACCGAGGAATGGAATCTCGTCGCCAGCATTCTTGTTGATAGCTGTGCCGTTGACTTTCTCAATTGTCCATTCGCCATTAAGGTCGGCTGATGATGCTACTTGCTTTGATGAGCTGCAAGCACTTGCCATTACTGCAGCCATAGCGATAATGAAAATGTTTTTCTTCATGTTATAAATTTTGGTTGTTTTTAAAAAATAATATATCTCATTTATCTTTTTACCTTTTTACCTTTCTTATTCTTCCTTCTTCCGTTGAAGTCTTTTTTTAGGATGAAGCCCAGACCTTGGGTGTTTAGACTATTGCGAGTGAAGTAGCGGTCGTTAGACTGGTTGTACACACGCACGGCAAGGTTGCCGTTAGGGAAGAGAAGATAGCGAAGGTCGAAATCGCCGATGAAACTTTGTGTGGCATTAGCGTTGTCGCGATAGCCAAACTGACCATTAAAGAGCAGACGATTGTTGAGCAGTCTACCGCTCAGCAGCCCCTCGTATTCGGCGTTGTTCCATCCCTCGTCGCCAGTAGAGATATTGGCTCCAAAGTTCCAGTTGTTGTTATTAATAACCGTTCCCAATAGCGAGTTTATCTGCTGACTTATCTGTCCGCTCAATATACTCTGCATGGCCAACGTAGTCTGACTTTGTGCTTCACCTTCGGCATTCGCGTTGTTGTTGCCCTGCGAATAGAATCTTCCTACAGCAAGCAAATAGATAACCTGCTGGTTCATCTCCTCCTCGCTATTTATGAGGTTGTATATCATCTGTTTGGCGTCGCTACTAACCGTAGGCATATCTAATCCGAAGTCTACCTTTGGCTGATTAGGCGTTCCTGTGATATTCATGAGACAGTTCACGCGGATGTTGTTGCTCGTAAACGAGCGACCTAACTGCAAGTCTGAGAGGCTCACGGAGTTTACAGGATACATAGCCTTGAGGTTCAATATCGCATCATACGGATTGCCACCAAAAGCAATTGTGCCGCCAGGCATGAATTCAAAATCCTTGTGCAAAGCATTCTGAATGGTAAGTTTATATACGCCACTCTCCACCAAGTAGTTGCCATAGAGGTCGAAAGAGCCCTTATTATAATAAGTGGCACGAATAACGCCCGAACCGCGCAAGTCGATATAGTCGCCACTTGTGTTGTCCATTATCAAGCGTATCGTTGCCGTAGGTTGCGTATGCACCAAGAAGTTGAGGCGTATGTCGGAAGGCATATCAGCCAGGGTCTTCAATCCCTGTGGCAGATTTATCTTCGTGCCTTGTAGTTGCATAGAATCTCTATCCGCCCAGTTTATAAACTCTTGCGACTTTATGGCATCAGGACTCGAAACATTATATGTTATGATAGAACCCTCGTTAGGCACCACGTCGATATCCATCACCACTTCGCCACTTCGTCCGCGTATGTTGCATTGGCCCGTGGCATAGGCTGTGCCATAGAATGTGCTGCCATCCGAGCCATCGAAGTTGTAAGCTAAGAGGTTGTTGGCTTTCACTCCGATATCGTATGTAAGGCGCGAGAGATGCTGATGATGCAAGCTTCCTGTCACCACGCCTGTGTTGCCTCTATGGTCGATAATGGTGTCGCCAGGCAATTGGATTTCGTTCTCCAATAGTCGCACATGAGCATTATTAAATGAATACTCCGTGTTCAAACTTGAAATACCAATCTTTCCAGCTATATCGAGGTCGCCCGTGAGGTTTAGCGCACTTAACGATCCCCATAGTCTCACGTCGCCATTGGCATTAACATCGCATTTATCCATGAAGCTGCTACAGAAGCCAAGCATAAATTCTGCCCTTGTGTTGTGGGCAGAAATGCCGAGGTCTATATAGTTGCGCTTTGGCGATACATAACCATTAATGTCTGTATGTCTGCCACCTTCGTCTTTAGCTTTGGCGTTGATGTCTATCTGTTCCTGCTCGTTGTTCCAAGCCACGTCGGCATATAGAGTTCCCATTCTTCCTTCTTCGAATGTGAATTTATCTACCGTAAGGTTAGCCTTGGCATGAGGTGTGCCAAAGGTACCTGAGACAAAAGCTTTGCCCGAAGCATGACCGTCGAAGTCTACAGCATGGAAGTTGACGAGGTTAAGGATATAAGCCACATCAACATCCTTCAAGTCTACCGTTAGCGAATCGGAATTATTCTCCGTAGCCAGACCGTTGATATGAATATGCTGGTCGTCATGCTCTATAGCGAAGTTCTCTATCTCTATATGTTTTGGCGAATAGGTGAGGGTAGAGCTCATGATATCCCAGTTGGTGTCGTCTATCATCATATGCGATGGCATGATATTTACCACAGCCTTCACCTTGCCTTCTTCGTTGCGTGAGAATTGAGCGTTGGCATTCATGTTGCCCTTTATGTGCAACTTGCTATGATTATCGAAGACGAGAGCTGCCGAAAGCTTATTGTTTGCTGCCATAGCGTCGAGAGCGTATTCTGCCTTATTGCCGTTGCTCAATACCTTCTTTGCTTTAAGAATTGCGTTAAGAGCATCTGCAGGCGTTGATACAGAAAGCGAGATGTCGGCATAGTCTTGGTCGCTAATGCTCAGTTGTGGCACAGATGCCTGTATGCTTAGTTCCGACTGCAGACTATTCATATATCCATCTATGCGCGCAGGCTTCTTTAATGCTACAGGTACATTCAATAGTCGTTGCAGAGGTTCGGTATTCATGATGTCGGCATAGAACAGCATTCGGCAGTCAGGTGCCTTGCGAGTTCTGATAGGTGTGAGCTGCTGTATGCTTGGCAATTTCTCAGCCACCAGATTCTCTACATATTGTATGAGGTCGGCTATATGGAATTGTCCTGTTATGCCAACGTTTGCAAAGTCGGAATTTAGCGTTATGGTATGTCGCTCATCGTTGTAACGTGATGATAGCGATACGTTTCTTATATTATAAGTATCTTCGGCAGTAGCCATGCTGAAGTTGCTAATAGTAATATTACCATTTGCATTATCAACGTTGGTACCTACAAAGTCGGCATCCACATTAGCTGCGAAGCATGCGTCGCCCCATTTGTCTGTCAGTCCTAACGCCTTTGGACAGATGTTGCCCAACTGCAACAGCAAATCTGCCTTTGGATGATCGGTAGCGAAGGTGCCGTTGGCATTTAGCTTTATGTTATCGTCGTTGATAGCAAGCTGTCCGCTTATGTTGTTGCCATCAAGTTTTCCGTCGATATTGATGTTGGAATATACATAGCCGTTGTATTGAAATTTGTCGATATTGCCATTAGCCGTCAGCTGCTGTATCTTGCCAAGAATGCCTTTACGAGCCTTGCCATTACCAGTATTTTTAGTTTCGTTTTTCAACATGGCAGTAACTTTAATTTCTGTTGCCAATATGCCGAGCTTGTCGTTGTCGAGAATTTCAGCAAGGTTGCAATCATTGGTGCTTACAGATAGCGACAATTTTCTATCTTCCTTTCCTCCGTCAATCTTTAGCGAGCCTGCACTCGTCTTGAGATTGCCGTTGGCAGATATGTCGTTACCCTTACCGCCAATAGAGCCCACGAAAGCTATATCGCCAAGGTTGGCGAGTGGGGTAGGCATAGCCTTGTTAGGGTTGAAGGCTTTTAGAACCTTGTCTATAGTAGTATTGCCAACCTTCAGCAGGGCTATATTCGCAATCCATTTTGGCGAATCAAAACCATTACTTAGCGAACCGTCAGCACTAAGTTTTGTTGAGCCGTTGTCGGTATCAATCTCCAAACGGGCAACTTTCATGCTTGTTCCAGTTCCTGATATTGACGTCGAAATGTTTATGGTATTTGCAAGTTTTGCAAGCTCCGGAACCACGGCTGCCAAGTCGGGCAGGTATACATGGCTATGCTCCATCTCGGCTTCATATTGTAGCGATGGCAATAGCGACTTGCTATCCTTGGCATCGTAAGTAGCTACTGCTTTATCTACATTAATTTCAGACTTTGGCAAAGCAATATATAGCTTGTCGATTTCTGCTTTCTTCTTACTTGCTATAGCTCTAAGTTTGAAATCACGAAGTTTAAGTCCTGATTTGTCTTTCAAGGCTAACTTCTTGATATTTAGATTTATAGAATCGTTGGTAAGTCTGTTGAGAATTATATGCGCACTTATATCGCTAAGGTCTATATGCTTTAGCGATGTTAGTCGGAAGTCGGGAGAATCCAGCTGGTTGTATCTCACCTTGCCATGACGTATCACCAACGAGCCAATCTCAAGATTCAAAGGCTTCTTGGTCTTGGTGGTGTCCTTCGATGCTAAGGCGTCGATGATGAATTGAAGGTTGGTATTTGACTTCTCGTCCTTGCGATAAATGTTGGCATCAAGACCGAAAATCTGTGCCGACGATATCGTGATGCCACCCTTCACAAGGTCTGTAAATGATATCTTTGCCGAAAGGCGAGTGGCTGTCAATAGCTTTTTGTTAGCCTGGTCGTCTATGCGTACATTATCTATAATAACACGGTTGAGCAATCCAAGGTCTATGCGACCGATGCTCACCTTGGTGTCGAGAGCATTACCGATGAAATTGGCTGTTTGGCTACCAACGAAGGCTTGTACTGCCGGAATATTCAGCAGAACTACGATACTAAGATACAGAGCGCAGAGTGTCCATATCGTGGCATTTATTATAGTCTTCAGTCTTTTCATTTGTAAACACCATTTTACAAATTGTGGTCAATAATTTTGCAAATGGTCTACAAAATTACAAATTTACTTGTTTACGAGCAACAAACGAAGTTATTTTTATCATTTTTTCCTATTTATTCTGTAATTTTGCAGCTATCAAGCATAGAGAATAATAATTATCCTTATTAATATATAGTTATGATCAGAAATTTTGAGACGCACAAGGGATTAGACATTTCGCTCGTAGGTCAGGCCGAAAAGCGAAAGGCTGTTGTGTCGCCTATTGGTGACTTTGCCCTTGTTCCCGACGACTTTGCCGGTGTTGTCCCCAAGGTTGTTGTTAAGGAGGGTGAAAAGGTGTTGGCAGGCGACGCTTTGTTTGTCAACAAGAATTTCCCTGAGGTGAAATTCGCTTCTCCTGTCAGCGGTACCGTTAGTGCCGTTGTTCGTGGCGACCGCCGCAAAGTGATGAGTATTAAAGTTACTGCCGACGCAGAGCAGCAGTATCGTGACTTCGGTAAGCTTGACTTGGCTTCTGCCGATGCACAGAAGGTAAAAGATTTATTACTCGAAGCAGGCTTGTTTGGTTATATTAACCAGCTGCCTTTTGCTGTTTCTACAACACCAGACACAAATCCTAAGGCTATTTATGTTTCAGCATTCCGCGACATGCCTTTAGCTGCCGACTTTGAGTATGAACTCGAAGGACAGGAGGCTGACTTCCAGGCTGGCATCTCGGCTCTTGCCAAGATTGCTAACGTGAATGTTGGCATTGGCAAGAACAGCAGCAACAAACTTTGGGATGGTTTGAAGGATGCTCAGGTTAATCGCTTCGTAGGTCCTTGTCCAGCAGCCAACGTTGGTGTGCAGATTAATCATCTTGACCCAGTAAACAAGGGTGAAGTTGTTTGGACTGTCGATCCTGTTGCTGTATTGTTTATCGGACGTTTGGTTAACAACGGTCGTGTAGACCTTACTCGCTTGGTTGCTGTAGCTGGCGCGGAAATCAAAACTCCTGAATATGCAGAAGCCTTGGTTGGTACACCTTTGTGTATGATACTTAAAGGAAAACTAAAACGCGAGACTGGTATCAGAATTATTAATGGCAATCCTTTGACAGGTCGTAAGGCTACTGCTGACGACTTCCTTGGTGCTCATACTTCTGAGGTTTGCGTTATCCCTGAGGGTAACGATGCAGACGAGATGTTTGGCTGGATAATGCCACGTCTAAATCAGTTCTCGGCTAACCATAGCTATTTCTCATGGCTCTTCGGAAAGCGCAACTACAATATCGATGCACGTATCAAGGGTGGCAAGCGCCACATGATAATGAGTGGCGAATACGACAAGGTGTTGCCAATGGATATCTATGGCGAATACCTTATCAAGGCCATCATCGCAGGTGACATCGACCGCCAGGAGCAGCTTGGTATCTACGAGGTTTCTCCAGAAGATTTCGCTGTGGCTGAGTTTGTATGCTCTTCAAAGCTTGAACTTCAAGACATCGTGCGCAAGGGTCTCGATATTTTGAGAAAGGAAAGCTAAACACATATCATAACTTTAATTCATTTAATCATGTCATTACGTAAATATCTCGATAAAGTAAAACCTACTTTCGAAGAGGGTGGAAAGTTGCATGCCTTTCGTAGTGTCTTCGACGGCTTTGAGACTTTTCTCTTTGTGCCTAACGACACAGCAAAGAGTGGTGTAAACATCCACGACGCCATCGACTCAAAGCGCATCATGAGTATCGTTGTGATAGCTCTGTTGCCAGCTTTGCTTTTCGGTATGTATAATGTTGGCTATCAGAATGCAGCACATGCTCAGGCTTTGGCTTCTACCTCATTTGTTGAAATGTTCCTCTATGGAGCTTTGGCTGTATTGCCAAAAATCCTCGTTAGCTATATCGTTGGTCTTGGCATCGAGTTTGCTTGGGCACAATGGAAGGGTGAGGAAATTCAGGAAGGCTACCTCGTTTCCGGTATCATCATTCCTATGATTGTTCCTGTAGGCTGCCCTTTGTGGATGCTCGCCATTGCAGTAGCCTTTGCCGTAGTTATCGGTAAAGAGATTTTTGGAGGAACAGGTATGAACATCTTCAACGTGGCTCTCGTGGCTCGTGCATTCCTCTTCTTCTCTTATCCTACTAAGATGAGTGGTGATCAGGTTTGGATTGCCAACGACACTATCTTTGGTCTTGGTCATGTGGCTGTCGACTCTACCACAGGTGCTACACCTCTTGGTCAGCTTGCTGCTGGTACCGACATCACAGCTTCGCTTCAGGATATGATTCTTGGTTTCATCCCTGGTAGTATTGGTGAAACAAGCGTTGTAGCTATCGCTATCGGAGCCGTAATCCTTTTGTGGACAGGCATCGCTTCTTGGCGCACCATGTTTAGCGTTATCGCAGGTGGAGCTATTGCAGCCGTTATCTTCCAGGCTACCGATATGTGTGCTATCGCTTGGTATGAGCACCTTGTTTTGGGTGGTTTTGCTTTCGGAGCAGTCTTCATGGCTACCGACCCTGTGACAAGCGCACGTACTAATACTGGTAAATATATCTATGGCTTCATGATAGGCGCTTTGGCTATCATCATCCGCGTTATGAACCCTGGTTATCCAGAGGGTATGATGCTCGCCATATTGTTTGGCAACATGATGGCTCCGCTCATCGACCACTATGTTGTTGAGGCTAATGTTAGCAAGCGAATGAAGCGAATTCAGAAGTAAACACCATTAATAGCGTATAATCATGAATACAAATAAGAATTCCTACATTATTATATATAGTGCTATCTTGGTTGTTGTTGTAGCGTTTCTCCTTGCCTTTGTTTATTCGGCATTGAAACCACAGCAGGATATCAATGTGGCACTCGACAAGAAGAAGCAGATACTCGCTTCGCTCAACATCCGCGACCTTAGCGATGCTGATGCTGCAGCTAAATATACTGAGGTTGTAGAGTGCGACGAGATTATCGATACCAACGCTACTGTTATCAATAAAGGCGAAAAGGGTGGCGAAAACGCAGGCTTTAAGCTTAATAGTGCTGACCTCAAAGAGGGTAAGCTTGCAGTATATGTCTGCAATGTTGATGGCGAAAAGAAATATGTAATCCCTGTATATGGTATGGGTCTTTGGGGCTCTATCTGGGGTTATATTGCTCTCGATGCTGACAAGAACACCATCTATGGCGCATATTTCGACCATCAGGGCGAGACTGCCGGACTTGGTGCAGAAATCAAGGATAGCAAGGCTTGGCAAGACCTTTTCAAGGGAAAGAAGATTTTCTCTGCCGATGGTGCTGCCGTAGCTATAGCTGTTAAGAAAGCAAGCGACGTTAAGAATCCAGCTTCTGAGGTTGATGCCGTTACTGGCGCTACTCTCACCTCTGATGGCGTGTCGCTTATGCTTCAGGAGTGTTTCAGTAAGTATGTCACATTTTTAAAGAAATAAGATTTTAAGTTATGAGCTTATTTTCAAAACAAAATAAGGAAGTATTTACCAGTCCTCTGAACCTCAACCATCCTATCTTGGTTCAGGTGCTTGGTATCTGTTCCGCATTGGCCGTGACTTCACAGCTGAAGCCAGCCATCGTGATGGGACTTGCGGTAACTGTGATTACAGCATTCTCGAATGTTATCATCTCTATAATCCGCAACACCATTCCTACTCGTATTCGTATTGTCGTACAGCTCGTTGTTGTTGCCGCTTTGGTAACCATCGTTAGCCAGGTGCTCAAAGCCTTTGCTTATGATGTTAGCGTACAGCTTTCTGTCTACGTCGGACTTATCATCACCAACTGTATCCTCATGGGTCGTCTTGAGGCTTTCGCCATGACAAACAGTCCTTGGCCAAGCTTCATCGATGGTATCAGCAACGGTCTTGGCTATGCCATGATTTTAGTATTGGTAGGTGGTGTGCGCGAGTTCTTCGGTCGTGGCTCTTTGCTCGGTTTCCAGATCTTGCCAGATGCTGTCTACGATATGGGATATGTAAACAACGGTATGATGACAATGCCTGCTATGGCGTTGATACTCTTGGGATGTGTAATCTGGGTACATCGTGCCTTCTTTTATAAGGAGAAATAATTATGGAACATTTGGTTAGCTTATTTTTCAGGTCCATCTTCGTGGACAATATGATATTCGCATTCTTCCTCGGCATGTGCTCATTCCTTGCCGTTTCAAAGAATGTGAAGACATCATTAGGTCTTGGCCTTGCCGTTACCTTCGTGTTGTTGGTAACTGTGCCAGTAGACTATCTTTTGCAGACTAAAATCTTGGGTCCAGACTGCCTCGTCGAGGGTGTCGACCTCTCATACCTTAGCTTCATCCTCTTTATTGCCGTTATCGCAGGTATCGTGCAGCTTGTAGAGATGGTTGTGGAGCGCTATTCTCCTTCGCTCTATTCAGCGTTGGGAATCTTCCTCCCTCTTATTGCCGTAAACTGTGCCATCATGGGTGCTTCGCTCTTCATGCAGCAGCGTATCAACCTTGACCCTTCCAACACCCAGTATATCGGCAATGTTGTAGATGCTTTGGTTTATGCTCTCGGTAGCGGTATTGGTTGGACTTTGGCTATCGTTGCTATGGGCGCCATCCGTGAAAAGATGGCTTATAGCGATGTTCCAAAACCTTTACAGGGTCTCGGCATCACCTTCATCACAGTTGGTCTTATGGCAATGGCTATGATGTGTTTCTCTGGTCTTAAAATCTAATATTAGGAGGAGATAATAAATATGATACAATTCATTTTGACGAGTATAGGAGTATTTCTCTCTGTGATATTGCTCCTCGTAATAATTCTTCTTGTTGCCAAGCGCTACCTTTCACCAAGTGGTAATGTCAACATTACCGTGAATGGCGACCGCACTCTCTCTGTAGGTCAGGGCAACAACCTCATGGCAACACTCAACGAGAATGGCATCTTCTTGCCTTCTGCATGTGGCGGTAAGGCTTCGTGCGGACAATGTAAGGTGCAGGTGCTCGAAGGTGGTGGCGAAATTCTTGATTCCGAGAAGCCTCACTTCAGCCGTAAGGAAATCAAAGACCATTGGCGCTTAGGATGCCAATGCAAGGTAAAGGGCGACATGAGCATTCGTGTGCCTGAGAGCGTGCTTGGAGTTAAAGAGTATGAGTGTACTGTTATCTCTAACAAGAACGTGGCTACATTTATCAAGGAGTTTAAGGTGCAGCTTCCTAAGGGTGCCCACATGGACTTCCTCCCTGGTTCTTATGCTCAGATTAAGATTCCTACATTCAGCATCGACTATGATAAGGATATCGACAAAGAGCTCATTGGCGACGAGTATCTGCCAGCATGGAAGAAGTTTGGTCTCTTCCCATTGAAGTGTGTGAACACAGAGCCTACCATCCGTGCTTACTCTATGGCTAACTATCCTGCCGAGGGTGATGTATTTATGCTTACCGTGCGTATCGCTACACCTCCTTTCAAGGCCGACCGTAGTGGCTTTATGGATGTTAACCCAGGTATCGCTTCTTCATACATCTTCACTTTGAAACCAGGCGACAAGGTTATCATGAGTGGACCTTATGGCGATTTCCATCCTCATTTCGACTCTAAGCGCGAGATGATTTGGGTAGGTGGTGGTGCCGGTATGGCTCCTCTCCGTGCACAGATTATGCACATGACAAAGACTCTCCACACCAAGGATCGCGAAATGCACTATTTCTATGGTGCTCGTGCGCTCAACGAGGTGTTCTATCTCGACGACTTCTTGCAGCTTGAGAAGGAGTATCCTAACTTCCACTTCCATCTCGCTCTCGACCGTCCTGATCCTGCAGCCGATGCAGCAGGAGTTAAGTATACTGCAGGCTTTGTTCATCAGGTTATGTACAACACATACCTCAAAGACCACGAGGCTCCTGAGGATATCGAATACTACATGTGTGGTCCTGGTCCAATGTCAAAGGCCGTTGTCAGTATGCTCGATTCTCTCGGCGTAGAACCAGAGTCTATTATGTATGATAACTTCGGTGGATAAATCAAAACCACAATAAACTTATAGCAAACATTAACAAAGCTGCTGATTTTCAGCAGCTTTGTTGCGTTTATAAGGAAGCTGTAAATTTCTGTTAAAAATGAAGCCTGCTTCAAGTGCCAACGAAGTAAGCTTCAAGTGCCAACGAAGCCTGCTTCATTTGCCATCGAGACTATATTCATTTTTCAGCCCATTATTTTCCCCCTTTCATAGGAAAGCACTATCTTTGTAAAATCTTCCCTCTAATAGGAAAGCTAACGGAACATAAAAAATAAATTAGATCTTAAATAATTGTGTTTTTAGATCTTTAAATAAAAATAATAGATATGAACAAACTCGAAATTCTAGAAGATATAGTAGCAGACACATATGATGGATGCTACGAAGTAATGCGCGAATGTATTAAAGCCTACGCGAATATTGACATCACTTATCTTGACCTAAACGATTTAGATTTAGTTGTTATGATACCAATTGGTACATGGACAGTTTCCACAGAAAAGAAAAAACAGCTCGTCTATGCTTCGCATCTTAAAGAGGAAGCAAAAGAAAAGATTGCCTCACTGATGGATAATGTTAATAAGAAATCCATTAATAATGAATATCTACACACACAAGAAGGTTCAAAAAAGGAATGTTGGGGAATGTTCGGTACAGGCTTTCGTTCTGTAGCAGCCGTTAGTGACGATTACTCAACTGCACAAGATTTCATTAAGATGCTTGTATCGTTGTTAAACACACCAGAAGAGAATCTATATACTTTAGTTAACTCAACATTAAAAAACAAACCACTATTAGGATTACAGGCGGGTGTAATTTCACAGGTATTGCATTGCCTTTTTCCTACAGTTTTCCCTATTCTCAATTCTTGGGGACGAGATATTTTCCACGCACTAAGATTGCGATTAATTAAAGCAGACCAAAAACAAACATATATATCAAACTGCGAAACTATAAAAATGTATCGTGATAAATATTGTCATTTCAAGAACTACCGTGTTATTGATAACTTAACAATGGATCAAGCTCGTGAAATAGGCTTTGGATTCTTTATAGAAAATTATTCTGCACCAAAAACTCTTTTAAAAGATATTGATACTATTTTAAGTAAATATATATCTACTCTGACAGAAAAATACAATAGTTTGTATCAGATTCCTGATAAAGAAACAGCCATTAAGGTACGGACTATTCTTCGTTCAGATAAAGGTTTTATGAAAAAAAGCGAAGCTATAGGTCACCATCGACCTGCTTCTTGTTTAAAGAAATACATAGATTATTTCAGTTGGTGGATGAACCCAGAAGATTCATTTGCCCAAAAAGAGATCTTCAAGGATGAAGACTTCAATAAAGTTAAAAACGAAGAATATAATTATAATTCTGACCTTGACAAACCTTTCATAAGCGGAAAGGAGTTTAAAAAGATAACCTACCAGCTAAAAACTAAGAAGAATATTATTCTTGAAGGTGCTCCTGGTGTAGGTAAGACCTTCCTTGCACGAAAAATTGCCTATCAGTTAATGGGCTTTGTAAAAAATGAGAATATTGAAATGGTACAATTCCATCAGTCGTATGGTTACGAGGATTTTGTTCAAGGCATTCGTCCTACTAAAAATGGAGGATTCGAGCGTCGTAATGGCATATTCTTTGACTTCTGTGAAAAGGCAAGACGCTCACCAAATCAATCTTTCATCTTTATTATTGATGAAATAAATAGAGGTAATATCAGTAAGATTCTTGGAGAGCTTATGATGCTCATAGAAGCTGATAAACGTAAGGAAGAATTTGCTATAAAACTAACATATAGTACAGAAGATGATGATAGGTTTTTCGTTCCTGAAAATGTTTATTTAATAGGCTGTATGAATACAGCAGACCGCTCGCTTGCCATAGTGGATTACGCACTTAGACGAAGATTTAGATTCTGTACCATAGAACCAGAATTCAACGATACTTTCAGAAACTTTATTGTTTCAAAAGGTATCAGCAAAGATCATGCAGAGCTGATTATAAGTAAAATAAAAACAGCTAACAATATAATTGCAAGTATTGACAATGGTTTAGAAATTGGGCATAGCTATTTCTGCAATACAGAAGGATGCGAAGACTTTGCAAAATGGTGGGATGATATTTGCGAATACGAACTATTCCCATACATTCGAGAGATATGCTTTGATGACACAGAAAAGTGTGAACAAATATGTAACATACTAAGATGATACATCAAATACCAATAGAAAATCTATACTATATGCTTTGCTATGCTTGGGATGTCAATGACCAACTTAACAAAGTGAAAGTGGATGGCGAACATTGTCATTCACTTGAGAATCTATTAACAACAGTCTTAGTAAATGCTTGTGATCAATTGTTACGTAAAGGACTTATACGCGAATACCGTTTTAGAGAACAAGAGATTTATGGTATAAAGGGAAAAATAAATCTTACAGAAACTATTAGAAATCTGTCTCTTATACACATCTCCGAGCCCACGAGACTACGCTGCATCTCG
>OWJF01000492.1_pt1 | contig 20180 bp, 10 predicted proteins | sample 1732941 | NCBI WGS metagenome assembly OWJF01 (sample SAMN05065770, study PRJEB22554) | human gut metagenome | biome: ENVO:2100002; feature: ENVO:00000062; material: ENVO:00002003 | host: Homo sapiens | place: USA
TATCGCACAGACTCTGGGTGAAGGCTATGCCCTGCACAAGCAGGACATCTTTACCAGAAAACAGTTCAAGGATGAGAGTGGCAAGGGACATGAGTTCCTGTCAGAATCCTACTTCCGCTATTTCAACGGAAGAGAATATACGGACAGCATGACCTATCTGACCATTACGCAGGAGAACAAGAAGAGCCGTCTGATGTCCTTCGATAACAAGAAGTGGCGAGATTTCCTGGTAAAAATCAGAAAGGTGCAAGACCAGCTGAAGGATGCCGGTATCAAGTCGGAGTTCTTGAACAAGCAAGAGGCAAGCCAATATGTTGACCGCTTCTTTGCCATGAACTTCCGAGACAAAACAGTGAGTATGACAGGATTCAAAGTGGATGACTTGATGCAAGAGTCTGTACGACTGAGGGAAGAGGCGGTGGATGCGTTGGAAGAGGCAAAGGGGCTTATTATGGACTTCTGCCAAGAAGAGTATGCCACTACTCGGTTGAAAAGATTCGTGTCTGTTAAAATAAAAGGGGTACGTTCAACTCTTAATACCAGATTTGACCCGACCATATATATAAATAAAGGTGTTCAATGGGTAAAGTCAATACATAAGCAGTCAACACGCTTGGGAGATCTAAACGTAATGATGTGGTATCCGGGCATATTCAAGCGTGCTTATGTAGAAAATGGTTTGCCGTATTTAAAGGGCTCATCCGTTTTTGACGTCAATCCTTTCAAAACCTGCGACCACCTGTCTAAAGCACGAACCCCAAAACTGGATGATCTTTGGTTAAAGGAAGGAATGTTGTTAATTACATGCGCAGGAGCTTGCGGTTTGGTGAAAATGATTACTAAAGAGTACGAGGATAAGGGAGCTATAGGCTCACCAGATATAATACGACTTGTTTCAAACGATACTCTTTTTACTACGGAGTATATCTTTGCCTATCTGCAATTGCCTCCTATTTATGATTATATGCAGTCGCTTAAATATGGTTCTGTCATTGAACGATTTGATATTGAGAATATTAAAACAATTCCCATAGTTCGGCCTACAGAAGAATTAAGCCAAGCAGTGACAGATATCGTCAAGTCATATATGGCCAAAACTTATCGCGCATTTAATTGTGAAGAGCAAGCCATCAGCATGGTTGAGCGAGAAATAGAGAGTTGGAATAAATAATTGAGAAGCAGATGGAGAATTTAGATATACTCGTAAAGGAGCTATGTAAGCAGCCTAATGAATCAGGTTGGGTTGAGTTCAAGCACAACAACTGGTCACCCCAGATGATAGGTGAAGACATCAGTGCTCTCGCCAACAGTGCTGTGCTTGCAGACCATAGTCATGCCTACATGATATGGGGCGTGGACGATGACACCCACGATATCATTGGAACCAAGGTGAGGCTGAAAAGTGAGAAGAAAGGCAACCAAGAACTGGAAAATTGGTTGCGCTACTTGCTTTCAAAGAATGCCAACTTTGAGTTTCATGATGTGGACATTGATGGCAATCATGTGGAATTGATAGTGATAACACGAGCCGAAGGACTCCCCGTGACCTTTGAAAAGGTGGACTACATCCGTTCGGGTAGTTATACAAAGAAACTGATAGAGTTTCCTACACTCCAAGCACAACTATGGGACAAGTTGCGCCACAGCCAGTTTGAGGACACACCGTCCCAAATTGGCTTGACCGACAAAAAAGCCCTGCGCTTGCTCAACTATGAGGCATATTTCAATCTGCTGCACATCCCTATGCCAGATGATATAGAGCAGATAGTACACTATATGCTTGAAGAACAGTTTCTGGTGCGTCAAGACGATGGACTATACTCCATAACCAATCTTGGAGCCATTCTTTTGGCAAAACGGCTCTCTGACTTTCCTCGTTTGGGTCGCAAAGCCATTCGTGTGGTGCAATACGACAAACACAACCGTCTGACCATTCTCAAAGAAGAAACCTTTGATGAGGGATATGCCACGAGTTTGGAAAAAGCAGTGAAGTACGTTTTTACACTCCTGCCGTCAAAAGAAGACCTGAGTGAGGTGCAACTACAGACAGTTAGCGCCTTTCCTTTACCAGCCATAAGGGAAAGTGTGGCAAACTCGGTCATTCACCAAGATTTCTATATCACAGGAGCAGGGCCTGTAGTGGAGTTGTTCGAGAACCGAGTGGAAGTGACCAATCCTGGTGTTCCTTTAGTGGATGTGATGCGCATCATCGATAATCCGCCTAAGTCGAGAAACGAGAAACTTGCCTCCGTAATGCGTCGCCTTGGCATGTGCGAAGAGTTAGGACGTGGTTGGGACAGAATGGTAATAAGTTGCGAAAGCAAATATTTGGCTGCACCACGCATCAATGTTTACCAAGAGTCAACTCGTGTGTCGCTATTTGCCTATCTGGATTTCGTAAATATTCAGACAGATGACCGCATCTGGTCAACTTATCTGCATGCCTGCATCAAATACATTGAGGGCGACGCACTGTCAAACTCGTCCTTACGAGAACGCTTTGGTCTCAAGGCGACCTCATCGGGTATGGTATCAAGATTGATAAAAGAAGTGCAGGCCAAGAAACTGATAAAGCCTGTTGACCCAGATACAGCTCCACGCTATATGAGATACATTCCGATATGGGCATGAGTTTAACTTGCCTGTAACTTGCCAAAAAAGGCTCGCAATATAATAAATAATGCAAGTATGGCTGACTATCAGATAGTTACGGAATCAATTCTAACTTGCCTGTAACTTGCCAACAAATTAAAAGAATAAGAATATGTCACAGTTGAGAAAAGAAAACATAACGTGTCCACACTGCCACCAAGAAGGAGTGTTCAGCTTTTGGTCGTCAGTAAATGTGGACTTGAATCCGGAACTCAGAGAAAAGATATTCTCTGACGAGTTGTTTATGTATCATTGCCCTCACTGTGGCGAGGTGACAGGCATTCCGGCAGGATTCCTCTATCACGACATGAAACACCAGTTCATGTTGTTCTTCGACTTCTACAAGCCCGACGATTACGACTATGAACCTATGGAACTGCCAGAAGGCGGCTTCAGCATGGCTGGCAATTACACCTTCCGTGGCGTGTTCGGGCTGAACCGCCTGAAGGAAAAGATACTCATTCTCGAAAATGAGTTGGACGATGTGGCCATCGAACGCCAGAAATACATGATAACCCATGTAATCAATCCAGACTTGGCAAAGAAAGGCTACGAACTCTACTTCGACCATGTGGAGGAACCTACAGAAGAGTTTCCATACGGCACCATCCATTTCTTTTACGACGATACAGAAAGGGAAAGCATGATGCAGGTGCGCTTCGCCATGGACAACTATTATGAGCACAAAATGGCATGCAAGATGGATCCACGCATGACAGTGAAAGGAGTGCAGTGTATTGACGAAGGTTGGATAAGCAAACAACTAAAGGAGGAATAACCATGACGAAATACGACTACGATAGCAATGGAATAGCCAGAGTTTATGACGATGGCAAATGGTATCTCATCGACAGGACCGAAAAACGTGTCTCTGACGGCTACACCTATATAGAAGAATGGGGAGAAGGTTACTATAAGGCGGAGTTGGGAGCAAAGAAGAACATCTTGCGACCAGACGGAAGCATAGTGCTGAGAGTTTGGCACAATGATGTGTACAAGGTGAAGCACGGCTTCTTTGTGTTCAGTAACACCATACGCAAGTCGAAGACCAATCCGAAGACAAGATATACATACGGTGTGGCACATGTGAATGGCGATGTCATCTTTCCGATGATATTTGACTTGGCATACTGGATGGAGAAACAAGACTTCATCTATGCAGAGATAGACGAGAAGCCCTACATCGTCACTACAGATGGAAGCATCTGCGATGCAGAGAGAAGCCATTTGCCAAAGAAAGCAACAGTGGACTACAAGCAACTTTTTGAGAAGTTTGCCAATTGGACACTGCCTGGTCTGCAGTTCTTCTATCGCGACACTAATGCGCCTGTTATTATAGATGCCACCTATCATGTAGGTGACATACTACGTGCCGGTTTCTTTGTGGATGCAACGACAAAGCTACAGAAACCAGTGCACAAGACGCGCTTTCTCATAGCCAGCGCACATGCCGCCATGTTTTGTGAGATAGAAGAATTGTGTCTGGAGAATCCTGATGTAAAGAAATGGAATCTTTGCACATTCCACTTCAATAGCTATTTCAAGGTGATGGATGTGTATGAGAAAGATGGGGTGACACAGGTTTTTCTGCTCCACATACCACCAGCTGCCGCCTTTTTCTTGGGGAATGACGAAGCAGCCATGAATTTCATGAACGAGGCAACTGGAAAGGAAACCTCGCTTGTGGATATGGCACGCAAAAGTCTTGACGACAAGTTGAAGTTGAATGTGCATTCACGTTCTTTGGATCCGATATTCTGCAAGCGCATGGAGCATCCCATCGGTTTGGATGACGAGTTCTATCCGATTCCACTTGATGCTGCTGACGAGCCGACAGATGAACGAGATGCCACTCTCAGTAATATGATACACAAACTTGCTGATGATGTCGACATTCAGGACTTCATAGAAGTGGAAGATAACTTTCCATTTAGAGGAGTAGAAGGAACAATCTGTGAAGGTTGCGTCTATGCTGGAGGCATACAAAAGAAAGGCGAAGGCTGCGGCAGGCTTTTCACAAAAAGTTTTCGTGACCGTTACCTCAAAGGATGCTGCGAATATCGCAAGACAGACCTTTTCACACCTTCTCAATTCGAAGAAATGGACAAGTATCGCAAAGAGAAAGCAAAGGAAAAGGAAGAAAAATCTTCGGACGTATATGCCTTGCGCATAGTGAGGGATTTCATCCAAGAAAGATTGGACGGCGATATAAACAAGTTGCGCGATTTTGACTTGGCTACTTTGACTGAAGATGAGAAGTATGGCAAAGAGAACTGGCCTAAGAACGAATTGGCAAAATCCATCATGGCTTTGGTGTTCGGAAACATATGGCCTAATCTCACCGTAGATTCCATCAATCACTATGAGTATAGCAGCAGTCAGATGGTGAGTTTCCAAAATCTGTTCGGCAGCAACATTCTGGATAAGTATTTCAAGGGAATGGAGAAATTCAACCCGAGCAAGAAGCAATTTGAACGGGCTCTGCACGTTGCACATCTGTTGAACAGCATTGGAAACCTTTGGGTACTGCCCAATAAGTTGAATGACAAGGAAACTATGGCAAGCTATAAGGACAACCCAAAGTTCCGTGGTTACATGGACAGGTATCTACAAGCAATGTATGCCGTGTTCATGGATGAGAAGAAACCCGATATGCACCTTAAAGGCATCCTTTACAAGAACCGCAAGGTGATGACAGAATACCAAGGCGCAAAAGGTTGGGGACACTTCATCAACAACCTGATGCTGCAAGACTATGTAGATGCAGACGGTAAGCCAAAAGATATATTTGATTACGTCTGGAGCTATATGAAAGAGCTTGATAGGGATAGTTATTTCCAAGCAGTTGACAAGTTCTGCACATTCTGCGAAGAAGTAATACCCAAACGAGCCGACCAAATGATTGGCGTATTAAAAACGATAATGAATAACAGATAAAATAAGCATATGGCACAAGTAAGAAGACCCATACATGACGATGGCCCGGTAAACGCTGGTGAAAAACGTTTACTGGACTTTCTTGACTTGAAGTTGCCAAGTAACTACATCATCATTCCTAACCTTAATCTTGCCATAACGGGACAAAACCGTGTGATGAAGTATTGGGAATATGACTGTATTGTTGTGGCACCTCATGCAATGTATCACATAGAGAACAAAGACTGGGGTGGAAATCTTGAAGGTGACGACTGGGCTTGGTTCAGAAGCGGACAGGAAGTTGCCAATCCGCACAAAACAGCAGGACTGAAAAGCCGCATTCTTGCAAGTAAAATCAAGAACCAACATCCAGATTGGCTGTTTGGTCAGATACTGACCGCTGTCACTTTGAGTAATCCACAGCAGTCTAAATTCGGCATAGATCCCCAGTGTGATTGTTACAACCAAACATTCACATTGGGTAATGATTTGATAGAGTTCTTGACCCGTCCCGACCTCATCGGACGAAGAGAAGGACAGATTGCTAATGTACAGAACCAGTTGGCTGACTTGCTGACTGGTCAGTCTGCTGTACACAGAAGAGCAGAAAGAACCTCCATCTTCAACTACCATATTGAAGAGGTATTGCAGGAGACAGAGGAGTTTACTGAATATCTTTGTGTCCCCCAACTCGTAGCGACGGCTCACTATAAGATACGAGAGTACCCCCTCGACTTTGCAGGAAAGAGTCCAACAGAGCTGAACAAACTGAAGCTACAGGTACAGAACGCGTATATGGCGCAAGAAAAGATTGGCAATTCGCCCTATATTGTCAAGACCGAGTGCCGCATGAACGAGGAGCAGACTTACTATTACGAGATAAGCCGCTATCAGGACGAGAGCACCCTCCGTTCAAAGTTGCGCCAAAAGACGTTCAAGCAAACAGACAAGATCAGCATCATCCTTGATGTTGCCAATGCCTTGAAGGCTGCCCACAAAGAGAGCGTATATCATAGAGATGTGCGCCCAGAAAACATCTATGTGTACGAAGGAGGCAAGGCAGCCTTAGCCAATTTCCGAATGGCATGGTTTGTGGAACATTCAGACTTGAATTTCACGATTAACCAAAAGGCAGACATCAATTCACCTTACACTGCTCCCGAACTGTTGGACGGAGACGTTAATTCAGGAAGTGACATCTACGCTTTGGGAATCATCTTCTACGAGTTGATGACTGGTAAACTGCCCTTTGACAATGTGCTGACATTCACCACCGCCCTTGGTGGTGTATTGGCAGAAGACATGTTGCCAAGCAAGGTGTCAAAGGATCTCCCAGCATGGATGGACGAGGTGATAAAGAACACCATCGTTGTTGACCCTGAACACCGTTGGCAAGATGCCACCGAGATGATAGACTTCATCAACAATGCAATAGCTGACGAGGAAAAGGAGACCATTGCCACGATTCACCAAACCCAAGGCAACGGTTCAAACAAGATTGCCTATTTGAAGGACATGAAACCTGGAGTAAAGGTGTCACCCTCTATGACCCTTCATGAGATGCTTGGACGTGGTGGCTTTGGACGAGTATTCAAAGTATGGCACGATATGCAGAAACAATTCCTTGCCATCAAGATATTCGAGCGTGATGCCTCTGTGGACAATGCCATCAATGAGTTTGAAGCATTAAAATCACTACATCACCCAAATATCGTTGAGTTCAAATTCAATGACCGTACACAGCAAGGATTGTTTTACACTTTGATGGAACTCCTTGAAGGTGACAACCTGCAAGACTACATCAAAGGTGACCTTCGTCTCCCCGTAGATGAGGTTTATAAAATGGCCTCGCAGATATTGGATGCGTTGGTGTATATGCAGGAGCAAAATCCGCCAGTGTACCACAGGGACATCAAGCCAAGCAATATCATGTGGCATCAACGTCAGGTATATAAGTTGATAGACTTCAACATCTCTACAACGACAGACGACAAATCGTTTGGCGGCACATTCCCATATATGGCACCCGACCTTGTGGTCAGCGGAAACAAGATAGATTGGGACAAGTCGGCAGACACATTTGCACTTGGCATTACGATATACCAGCTTTTCACACACGCCTACCCATGGCCAGGTGGAGCCATGCGCCCGAACATCCACATGGAGCCGACAGACATCCGCAAATATAACGACAAGCTGACAGACGGAATAGCCGATTTCGTAATGAAGGCTATCATAACGGACAAGAACAAGCGTTTCCGTACCGCAAAGGAGATGCAGGATGCATTGCGTGCCATAGGGCTGGATGGCATACTCAAAGACACTCGTACTGTGCTGTACTCCCAGAATGATTCAAATGGCAGCGAGAATCTGGATCCCGTTGACTATATCAATTCATTGTATAGCCAAAGCAGACATGGTAACGGCGGCACAAGAGCAGGAGCGAAAGGACACACTTTCGACACATTGACTTACAGTGCCACTAAGCTTGACAAGGAACTTATCAAGGACATAAAAGACTTGAAATTTAAGCTCATCATCATAACTGGTAATGCCGGTGATGGTAAGACTGCTTTCATCCATCGTATAGAAGAACAGGGTACAAAGAAGGTTTCTTTTGACACCAACAACGGTTCCGAATTTTACCTTAACAACGTGCGGTTTGAATCAAACTATGACGGTTCGCAAGATGAAGCGGAAAAGGCAAACAACGACGTACTTGGAGAATTTCTCAGACCATTCTATGGTTTGGAGGATTATACAAAGGCAAATGAGGGGCGTGTCATCGCCATCAATGAAGGTAGATTGGTAGATTTCCTTTCCACCCAGCCAGAGCTGCGCAAGCTTCAAGACAACATTGAGGATTACTTCTATCAGGAAGGTCATGCTGAATTGTTACCAGGACTCATGGTGATAAACCTCAATTTACGTTCTGTCACAGCAAGAGACGGTTCAACTCCAAGTTTGCTGGCTCAACAAGTAAAGAAGTTGACCCGCCCAGAAATTTGGTCTAAGTGTGAAGGTTGCCCAATAGCCGACCGTTGCTTTATCAAGTATAATGTAGATACATTCCAGGATAGCAGTGCTGGCGATGAGGTTATCAATAGACTTGAATGGCTGTTGAGAATCATCATGTACAAGAGAGAACTGCACATCACCATGCGTGACTTGCGTTCAATGATTGCATGGATGCTCACGCGAGACTATTCTTGTGAAGAAGTAAAGCAACTGGTTGAGTATGTACAGACAGAGCAAGTACCAGAATATTATTGGTTGTATTATTATTTCAACGTAACAGCACCAATTGTCGGAATGCGTAAGAATTTTATGCTTCCATCATTGGAGTCTAATGACCGCTTGATAAAGCTTCTGCGTGAAACCGACGTTGCAGGAGTGGCATTGCCGTCATACGACCGAGATTTGTATTTTACAATGAAACAGTCCAACAACTATCTTATCTTCAGCGACCGAACACGGAACCTGTTGAAAAGCTTCAATGACAACAATGTCTTGATACCTGCCTACGAGATTAAGAGCAATGATGCGAGATTTCAGGCAACATTCAGGCACAAGACCTATATTCGTCATCAGTATTTCGAGGGTAAGATGGATTTCCGCAGACGCTTGCCATATAGATATGCAGGAATGTTTGAGGACCAGTTGAAACAAGAGAAAGAAGAAGCATTAAAGGAGACTATGCAGGATTTGGCGCGTGCGATTTCTGCAAGTGAAGGTTGCGACAACGCGGAATTGACCAATGGTTATCTTCTTTTGGCAAGTTCTAATGTAGGCGACCCAATATCCAAGAGTTACCGTCGCTTCCCACTGGGTGAGTTTGAGCTGTTTGTCAACAAGACAGAACACCTGACTAAATACATCGAGTATGAGAGCGACAGTCTGACTTTCCGTCACAAAACGGACAAGTTCATACAGTTAACCGTGAGCCTTGACCTGTTTGAAATGTTGCAATATATCCGTGCAGGTTTCAGCCCGTCAGTCAATGACCTCAGAGGCCGCTTCATAGAATTGCAAATATTCAAGAATTTGCTGGAAGCAAAGACATACTCTGAGATACTTGTCACCAAGAACAATCGTAAGTTCACGATGATTCATTTGGATGATAACAAGCATATAGTTATTGAACCACTTAACGCATAAGGAGAACGATTATGATTCTAAAAATCAAAAAAGGAAGCGTTACAGCGTTCATGAACAAAGATATACTCTTTGTGGATGCCAAATCCGTAAGATTAGACCGTGTACTGACCAATCTTTTTGTTAAGATGTACACGGATGGATGTCCTGTGACACTTTCCTATCGCAAGGAATATACAATAGATGTCCTGAAAGACAACATGGGTAAGCTCGAAGATATGGGCTATTTCCATGGAGTGAAAGATAATCCTGAGGGTGTTGAAGATTGGCTTCGCAGTTCCATGTTGGAGTTGGTAAACCGTGGCAACATCATAAAAGAACACGTATCGACTTTAAAGCCCTTGCACATTCTCAGTTTCCGTGTCCAAAACAACAAGTATTGCCGTGACTATCGCGCATCAGACCAACTTTATCTCATGCTCAAAAGCAATCCAGAAGTAATGAATGGATTGGTGAAATACCTGAGCAAAGGATGGGACAAGAGTACTGGAGAAATTGTTGTTCAAGAAAACTTGGATGTAGATACAACAGGAATACTGTACATCACAAAGCCATTGAGGGAGAAGAAGAATATGAACAAGGAAATCGACAGAGTTCCTCTTCCTTTCCTAAAAAAGCAAGCCAGTCTTTTCAATGACGATATTAGACGACTTCTTATTTATAAGGAGAAACTGCCTCGTGCGGTATTTATCGATTATCTCCGCATTTTATGCGGACTACATCTTGCACTTTACACATTGAAAGTGGTGTATCTGTTGCCTAAGATGGTAAAAGCTGGAAAACGAGAAATAGAAGATGACTGGTCTATGATTGTGGATTTGACCGACAATCTTGACAGTACTGTTTCACAGTATGCTTGTAAGGACATGGAGAGAATCGAGAATTGTATGGTTCCTTATATTCGCTCCACTTATATGGTTGACCTTGTGCAAGAACAAAAGGGATGCGATGTTGACGAGGCACTCCGCACCTTGAAAGAAGAAGCCGACGAGCAAGAATACTACAAGTTCGTACTGAATGGCATCAAAAAGAGTCTTCCCGAAAAAGATGAAAAGGAATTTGACCAAGATGACTTGGCTGAAATGCTTGCATATTTCCCCGAGGGAGATTATCTTGGTATGCTCGTTCATGTGCTTGAAAAGTCAAACTTGGGCAACCGTCAACATGGGTTTCTGCACGACTTTATAGATGCTGTGTCTATGAAGAACTCTTCGTCTATGCTGTTGGCCGACAGCCGTTCCAAGCGTCATCCAAGAAGAGGTGCCATAGGGTCTAAACTATTGGAGACGTTGGTTCAGTTACTCGTGCTCCGCCAAAAAGAAGACGGCACCTACGAGACACGTTCGCTTTCGATTGATGAATTGGCATGTGCTATTCGTGAACGTTACGGGCTTATCATCAATGGTGGTGGAGAAGAGCGTTTTGCCGATGCTGATGTGGAAATGAATTCCGCATTCCGCATTAACATGGATGCATTCAAGAACAAGCTTCGCCAGATCGGTTTCTACACCGACATGAGTGATGCATGCATCCTTCAAAAGATTCGTCCACGTTATAAATTGGAAGACTAATGGAAAATATCAAGACATTATACTATGAGCGTTTCATACAACATATTGTAGAATCGTACTCATCCAAATTAAAAGCAGCTAAACCTGGTCATTGCATGAAGATTACAGGTTTGGCAATGAAAGAGTTGCGTGTGCTTCTCCCATTACTTCGTCCGATCAATCAGGACATGGAAGTGTACATCCTTTCCGAGGATGAAAAGGGTGAAGATTTTATTCATGCAACGAAACTTATCGAACTGCGAAACAATCCAGAGAAAGCTGTGCTCATCCTTGTTCCGTCCAACAGCAGAACATCCGCTGAGGATTCTTACGGAGATGCTACCTTCCAGAATTTGTCCGCCGCAGATTTGCAGGAATCGTTTGTACGAAAACTTATAAGTGAATTGCCTGAGGAAAAGGAATACTTGTGGAACCAAATTATGGAACTTGTGAAGGAACTAAACCCTTCTCGGACAACTATAACCAACTATCTATTGTATATAGAGCTAAATCAATATACAGAAGAGTCTTGGGGGAATGGACTGTTCCTATTTGGTATGCTTCCAGATAAAGACCTTGTAAAAGACGATTCATCGATTCGCAGACGATTCATGATAAATTTTGAGAAGGTGTCCGCAATTCTATCTGATTTTTCCATGCCCGCTGCAGACCGCATCGCAGAACTGCCGTTACAGAAAAATTCCATACAAAAGGATTTGATGGCGTACCTGTCTAACGAGTCAGGAATCGATGACAACATCGCTTTGTTTGAAAACATAGTGGAAAAGCATCCGGAATTTAACTATGCGTCAATGCCATGGGTATTGCCTGGCGATGGAGGTCCTGTGAAAGTCGTTGTGGATCTTGACCTTGGAAAAGACCCCAAGAAAGAGCTGGTTAGAGACCCTGAGACGGGTGACTTTGTTCTTAGCATTCCAAACGAGAAGAAAAGTAAGGTGAAGTTTACAATAACAACAGACCCTTCGCCCAAAGACAATCCAGACATCTGCTCATTTGAAATCGCCCTTGTCAATATTGATGACTTCACAGAGGTCGGCATATTAAAGAAAGCCAAGGTTGGAACGAATAAACGTGCCAGTCGCAAGTTGTCGTACAATATACCCAATGGCATGTTTGATGATGGCGAATATATGCTACGTGTTCGTGCATTGGATGAAAATGGCATCGTCCTCGACATGAAAAAGGAGTTCAAGGAAGCTCGTGTTCAGGCAGCATGGCAAGAAGCCTCTAAACAAAATCCCAATTTGCAGATTGAGCAATACAGACTTGAAAACCATGTGGCATACTGCAATGAATCGGATGTGTTCACGATTGACAATACAGGAGATATTGAATTCGAAGGTGAGGTTGATAAACGTGCAAAAGTAAATAGCATTACCCAAGCCATCATACACTACCGAAGTATGCACTTGTCCAAAGATGAAGACCTTGACATACCAAATGAAGGGGTTGACAGGAATGCGTGGGTTGATGGCACGTTAAACAGCACTTACCAATTTGATTTTGGACCAGCATACGCATATCAAATTCAACTGTCAAAGAAGTTGATACAGTTGGAGAACGCCTTTCTGGATAATGCCGACTCGTTTGGACACGTAGAAGCATTTTTGAGTGGGAATCCTACTGATGCATCACTTTTGGATCCTACAGATACAGCAAGAAGACAACCGAAATTCGTTCCTGCTGAAGAAATTGATGTGCCAGACGAATTAAGCTCATGTCGTGCAGATTTGTTCCAGCTGATAAAGGAATCAGTTGAGAAAAATAGTGGTTTGACATGTACATTGGATTTTACTCAAAATATGAGTATTATCAAGAACTACTTGTCAGAATACGAGCAATGGCTACGCAATATACAGGATATGGATTTGAGCGAAAATCAGATTGTCAGCCTCCAGAACCTTGATACGGTAAAGCTTACCGTGGAAATGCCAGATGGCAGCAAGACAGACATAAAGATGATAGCTCCTTTGCATCCGCTGCGTTTGGCGTGGATGGTAAATCTATATGAGCTTTATGAGGACTGGGAAGACAAGACTCTGGAAAATCCCAAGTATCGCAAAGCTTGGTTCAGAAAACTGGACAAACTTTTCCAAGGGAAAATTCCTATGGATATTGCGCCCCTTGTGCTAAGCGACAGCTCTTTGCAGGAGGCGTACCAGTACATTGGAGAATTGACTTTTGGCTGGGGTACATACGCCAGACCTACTTTTGGTCAAGAAGCATTCGCCTCTGGGTATCGTCAGTTAAAGTCATATACAGCTATGTTGCTCAACGTGGCTCGTGAAAAGCGTATTGATAGTGACGTAAGTTTGGATTTGGTTGTACGCCACATCTACAACTATGCATTGTCTCATCCTTATACGGACAAGTTGGTTATCAACTTGTTTAACGCAGGTGATGCCGCCATTTTTGCGAAAGCCCTCGTCGATGTTGAGAAAATCGGATTAGGCGAAGCCTTGACATACGAGATACGGCTATTCTCAGATGACAACATGTTGCAGTCTGGCGAATCATTGAAAGATTTGCTTGCGCCAGATACTGCTACGGCTCCAGAGGCAGAGGTGTTTTCACAGGCTTCAGCCAACAGACTTTTCCCGAAGTTACGCTTCTCTTTGAACAAAATTAGCGACTTTATCAACGACCATGACAAGTATCAGGCACATTTGTCTTTCTTGGTAAATCCATTCGCTGTTAACACTGAATTGGTGCGTCCAGATGAATTAAGCCGTTCATTCTATTTGAATGGTACCATCTGTCGAGATGTTATCAGCGCATCTCAGGAAGGCAAGTCCTTTGTGTGGAACAGATACTACTCCAACAAGATTATGCCTAATCCAGTATCGGAGTCGGCAAATTTGGGAGTGGGATTGTTTGCGTGTATTCAAGAGACAACAGGTAAACTGCTCTCGTCAACATTGGAAGAGTCTGTTCCTGCGACAACACTGAGACTAAAAGAGAATGATATGATGCTGCTGTCATTTATACATGACAGTAGCGACTGGGTTGTCACGTTCGACAAGAATATGGGACCTGAGTTCTATGATTTACCTTGTCTTGGCGAGAATGACGTTCCATATCTCCTTGATTATGTGCCAGGGGAAGAAGCAACAGGTGTGTCTTCATATCTTACCACTAAGCCAACAAGTGAAATCAGTGCATTGATGATTCCGCTTTTCCATGAATATGGTATCAATCTCGAAAGATACGAGAATTTCAAACAGATACTAGAGGATGTTCGTTCGGTAAGTAGTTCGCTAATCATGCAAGTGAACGCAACCTCTCGCAAGGGCTTTGAGGTTATAGGCACCACTTTATGCAAACGTTTCTTGGAAAAGAAACATATTACGAAAGAGTCTTTCCTTATCCCTATAGATCTTCACAAGGAACTGTTTGTGGATTTGGATAATGAGAACAAGGAGCGTGCCGACAACTTGGTTGTGAAAATAGACCCAGCCAAAAAAGAGATACTGTTCACAGTAGTAGAGATTAAGTGTCGCAATGCTCACTACAATGCAGAAGAACTACATGTCAAGATTGTAAATCAGATAGAGAACACCATCTATGCGCTCCGCTCTCATTTTGAGATTGCGATTGATGGCTATGACCGTCTTGATAGGGAACTCAAAACGATTGAACTTAAATCGTTCTTGGAGTTTTACATTCGCCGTTCGATGCGTTACGGTCAGTTGAATCCAGAAGTTGCTCACGAATACCTGCTGTTCCTGAGCAAGCTGGCTGATGGCTATACTATCCGTTTTAAGCAACTTGGAGTTATCTTTGATTTCACGCAACAAGAGCGACAGAAGAAGAATTACTACGGCGAAGCTCTTATTTATACCATGGGTGAGCCTGTTATTGGTGACATCTTGAATACGGATGCAACACTTAACACCCAGGTGCTCGAAGCTATGGACAAAGATTTTGTCAATTTCTTTGAGCCGACCTTTGCTTTTCAAAAAGAGAAGGAGGATGTCCAACTTCCAATAGAGGATGTGACACCTGTTGTGCCTAAAGACGAACATCAGCTACAAGATGATTCTGAATACGAAATCATCATACCAAAGAATCCTGTTGTTCAACAAGAGAAAAAGGAGGAGACGAACTCTATAACGAATCAGCCATCGGTTTCATTCACCCCAAATATTGAGGAAGAATCTAAAACTGAGATTAAAGAAGGTTCTGACAAGACAGAAGTGAAACCTATCGAAGTGACTCCATCCAACCCAGTTGTACCTACGTCACGACCCAAAGAAGAACCTATTGACCCCAATTATAAGGAGCCAACTTGTGATGTCATCATCGGCAAAAATTCTGAAAGTCCTCAGTTTGGAATCCTTGGTAAGATGATAAGCAACGGACGAGTAATAGGATTGGATTTGAACGAATGTAACACCATCAGTCTCTTTGGCGTACAGGGTGCTGGTAAAAGTTATACGATAGGCTCTATCACAGAGATGGTACTTCGTCAATTCTCTAATGTAAATAAACTGCCGTCACCAATGGCCAGTGTCATTTTTCATTATAGCGACAGTATGGACTATGCGCCAGAGTTTACGTCGATGGTATATCCAAATGACGAAGCAGGACAACTGGCTAAACTCAAAACTGAGTATGGGGCAGAACCAGGCAGCATCAAAGATGTAGTCCTGCTGGCTCCAGAAAGTCAAGTTGAGACTCGTAAGGCAGAATATCCTGATATAGAAGTTCACAGAATCGGTTTCGACTCGTCTGAGTTGGCAGTGCGCGACTGGATGTTCCTTTTGGGAGCGATGGGCAACGATTCTACCTACATCAAGGAACTCAAGCAGATTATGAAGGCGTGCCGTCACAACATGAGTCTGCAAAACATCCGTAATGGTGTTGCAGAAAGTGACCACATGAGTTCTTCTCAGCGTTCTCTGGCAGAACAGAAACTGGATTTTGCCGAAGAGTATATCACAGACGGCAACAAACTTCAGCAGTATCTGAAACCTGGTCGCCTAATCATCGTTGACCTACGCGATGAGTTCATTGAGAAGGACGAGGCACTCGGCTTGTTTGTTGTGATGTTGAACATATTCTCATCCGTCATGCAGGTGGATGATAGATTGTTTAACAAGTTCATAGTCTTTGACGAAGCTCATAAGTATATGAACAACAAGGAACTTGTAGGTTCAATCACAACAGCCATCAGAGAGATGCGCCACAAGGGTGTGTCTATTATGATTGCAAGTCAAGACCCAATGAGTCTTCCGACTGAGATTATCGAGTTGAGTTCCATCGTGGTGATGCACAGGTTTAGTTCTCCTGCATGGGTGAAGCACGTTCAAAAAGCAATAACTCCCTTGCAGACATTGACTGCCACGGAAATGGCAGGACTCGGTTCTGGTGAAGCGTTCCTCTGGGCAAACAAGGCATCGGATAAGATGATAACGCAACGCCCAATAAAAATAAGTATTCGTCCGCGTGTAACTAAACATGGTGGAGAAACTATACAAGCTGTTAAATAATGAAGTATTTTGAATATACGAACAATGGTAACCGTGAGGAGAACCAGGACTACATTGTCCATGGTTCTCTTCCCGAAAACTCTGACATATTCGTAGTGGCAGACGGAATGGGCGGCTATAGCGATGGCGCAGTGGCTGCAAAAATCGTTTCCGATGCCATTATTGATTTCGTGGAATTAAACTTTAAGCAACTCAACACATTTGAAATTCTCAGAGAAGCTATATCTTTTGCAAATGACACACTGATGCTAAAACGTATTGCATCAACCAATCAGAAAATGGGATGTGTAATTACGGTGCTGCTCTTGACAGGCAGATATGCATATTTTACATGGCTCGGTGACAGTCGGATATACATGTATAGGAACGGACAGGAAGTTTACAGAACAGAAGACCACTCTGTTGTAAACGAACTCGCAAAGATTAAAACTCTTAGTGCTGATAGTTATGAGAAGTATTCGTCGATTGTGACAAAATCAATTATGGGTGAAAGTCCTGTGGATGAAGCACCGATAAGGAAAATTGCTGTAGAAAACGGAGATATTTTCGTTCTATGTACAGATGGCTTTCACAAAGAATTGGATATGATGTACGCTATAAATTACGACGAGTCGAAGAAAGATGCCTTGGAGCACAAAGCATCCACAATCTCTGACAATTTCTCGTTTATAAAAATCGAAATATGATACTCAATGAAGAAATAATAAAGCAGATAAAGGACAAGTCGGGATTGTTGCTCGACCAAGCCAAAGACATTAGTGTCTTGGCTGACAAAATATTCGCCGATACAGGAAGAAACATCGGAGTAACAACTCTCAAACGACTTTTTGGAACCATCAATGATAGCCGAAAGACTAACGAGTACACATTAAATACGATAGCAATGTATCTCGGTTATGCCACATGGCAAAAGTACACTGAGACTAACAGCATTGATAGTGTATGGAACTTTAGTGAAGATGAAACTTATCATATACAAGAGTTGGCTATAGGAACCAATTTTTGTGTTGAATATCTGAACCGCAAAGTGTCTTTTGTTGTTATACAGCGAGATGGCATAAATGTCCTTGAAGTTGTCTCTGCAAAAAATAGTAGCTTACAAAAAGGAGACATTCTGTATGTCCACAAGATTAGTGTTGGCAAAATTTTACAAGCGGACAAAGTAATCCGCGGTGGGAGCATAGGAAACTATAAAACTAACGGTGAAATATTTGAGGTGAACGTGAATAATGCTTGAAATGTAAAGTAGCCGTCTGTTTAATCAGGCGGCTATTTCCATAAGTTATCTACTTGAACTACTCCTCAATCTTGCCGTTACGATATGCGACAACCCACCATTCTCCAGCCTTAGAAACGGAACCACGTGAAGCCACACTGCCAGAATAAACATTAAATGCCGAACCGCTATAGTGGTTTTCTGATGAAGACCACCAATAATTATGCCGAGCTATAGGAGTTCCTTTGTATGATTGGGATTGTGCATAAGAACGGATTTCATCCTCTGAAGGGAGATACCACTCCATATTGTGCTCTGGGTCATGATTCATCTCTATACAGAAAGCAAAAGCAGGATAGTTCTTATAGGAGTCCCTACCGCCAGTTGCTTTTTCGAGATTGTAAACAAGCTTTGTCATTTCCAAGCCGCTTAAATCTTTGTCACTGAGTGCCTGATTCTGGTACATCGCATTGGAATTAGCCCAAGCCAGACGAGAGTCGCTAAATGGATTTCGTGCCTGAGTGACACAGACTGTACCTATAACCTGCCCTTTAATCGCAACACAAATTGTATCGAAACGATGACCAGATGTTGTTGTAGTATTTTCTTCTACGTCAAAAAGAATTTTATTTCCCGACAAACGGATGTTGCTTATCCAAGAAACGCCTTTCTTTAATTTTACGACAGCACCTTCTGTCTCGACATCACGAGATAACGTTACAGCCTCTGCTGACGAACGATAATTTAGACTCACATTGTCAATGGAAGCCAATGGCTTAACCTGTGAACTGACATCATCATCTGATGATGATGAACACGAAGTATGGATTCCTATAAAAAGAAATAGTAATCCAATTGGTAACAGTTTAGATATTTGTCTCATTTTCCTTTTTTTATTTATTGGAATCTTCTAATAATTTGTCTATGCTGAATGTAAACGTATAATCATTCTGTACATTTTCAATCATTATCGGCATCATAATTGTCATTGTTTTACCAACATACGAAGGAGCCTCATTTGCTTTTGAAGCAGCATCCTTATAAACACAAGGGATGAGATACTTTTCTCTCCATCCACCGTACTGTCCTGAGACATAATATACATTGTCTGTAGGAAGAAGTATATCTGAAAGGCTTGCCCCCTTTGGTACAGTAGATGCTGGTTGGCTGTTGTTACGGTCTGTGTATTTTACTCCAGCATGCATAACTCGACCAGTCTTTCCTGTATAGTCCACATAACTAATGTCGTCCCAGTTGACCTTTAACGTATGACCTGACTTGTTGGTAAGATCAAAGTTAAATTGCTTTGGACTAACATACCATACAATATTGATGTAGTCATCTTCATAACGATACTTGTTGGTAGTTCCGTCTTGAAAGTTCACAACTTTTGTCTCACCAAACTGTTGTTTTGCGTTTGCTGGACTTTCAACGGTCTTTAAACCTACAGAGTAAGTTGCGACGTAACTCTTAAATGCGCCACATGATGTCATCATAGCTGCAACGGCAGCCAAGACAACTAAGTTTGAGATTCTTCTTATCATAATTTTTGTCTTAAATTTAATTTTGGTGCAAATTTACATCCATATTGTTGAAAATAGGTAAAAAAGCAGAAACGTGGACTAACATGGACAAGAATTACTATATTACTTCATTGAAAGCTCTTTTTATTATAAATGTACTCCAATATTGTCATTGGATTGCATGCCTTTCCCTTGAACTTGGCAGTAATGTGAAGATGTTCACCTGTGCTACGACCTGTGGAACCAGTTATGCCAATGGGAAAACCTGTAAGGACAGATTGATCTTTGCTGACCAAGATTCGGGAGAGATGACAGTAACTGATGTAGAAGTCACCATGGTGAATGGTGACGAAGTTGCCTGAACGATAATCGTAGCCGGCTCTCTCGACTATACCAGGAAACATGGAATAGACGATGGCGTTGTGGGCGGCGAGGTCGATACCGTTGTGCCATGATAGTTTACCTGTAAAAGGGTCACGGCGATAGCCATAAGGACTGGTGACCTTGATTGATTTCAGTGGATAAGTGATGCTTGGATAGCTGCTTATCCACTGTTTTTGTTTGCTATCCTTTGAGTCTGTTTCCTGTTGAAGTAGATTCGCTTGTATAGAATCTACAGGTTGATTGGCAGGAAGTAGAAACTTCTCCTCCACTT
>OWJF01000495.1_pt1 | contig 20113 bp, 20 predicted proteins | sample 1732941 | NCBI WGS metagenome assembly OWJF01 (sample SAMN05065770, study PRJEB22554) | human gut metagenome | biome: ENVO:2100002; feature: ENVO:00000062; material: ENVO:00002003 | host: Homo sapiens | place: USA
CCGTGTGATGCGGTTACAATAAAGCCCCCGTCTTCAGACGGGGGATTGTTTACTTTGTTTCTCAACATTTGCGCAATCCGTCAATGTTGCGATTTGACATGTTTAAGGTTGCATTGGCCGGACTCTTAAATGAGGTGTGTTTGTGGTGGGTGTTTTCGGGGATGCCGTCATCATGTTGTCCTTGTGCGTCATCGGACTGCTCGCGGCGGCCTATACACTTTGGGAGAAAATGCACGGCAGGTGACTGGTTTGCCGAAACTGTTCCGTGCGGTCTTTCTGCTCGCGTCCTGCGTCGTCAGCAGAAAACTTTCCTTGAGTACCTTTGAATCATGTCCCTTGCCAAATTTTCCCTCACCGCCTTTGCGGGCCTCATGCTTCTCACAGCCCAACCGTCTTTCGCCTGTACGCTTTTCGGCGCTGCGGGTGAGGGCGTTGTTGAAGGCGGCGGCACGATCCTTGCGAAAACACGTGACGAGCATCCCGGACGGCAGTTCTTTGACATCGTGCGGCCCTCGGACGGTTATGCCTACATGGGGCTTTTCACGGGCCGCAAGGGGCACTTCAATATGGGTGTCAACGAAAAGGGCCTTGTTGTCGCACGCTCCGCATCAGGCGGCATCCCCAAAGAGAAGCGCCTTACCTACGCGCGCTTTGAAAAGGAGGGGCTGCGTGCCCCGGAGTGGATCGCCCGGCATTATGCCACGGTCGATGAGGTGCTCGCTCACCCGGAAATCTTTAAGGAGCCTGTGAATTACATCCTTGCCGACAAAACAAAAGTCGTGGTGGTTGAGGTGATGCCGGGCGGCAAAACCACGGTAAGGGTGACGGAAAAAGGCACGGCCGCACACACCAATCACTTTATCGAACCACAATCCAAAGCTCTGAACGAAAAGGTGGGGCAGAGCAGCCGCATAAGGCTCGAGAGAATATGCTCGCTTCTTTCTGAAAAAGAGAAGCCTTTTACAACGGACACCTTTATCGCCATGACCCGCGACCGCAACGCGGGGCCGGTAAACAGCATCTGGCGTACGGGCACAAAGCCCGAGGGCTTTCAGACGCTCGCGGCAATGGTGGTAAAGACCCCCAGGGCCGGTCCCCTTGAGGTTTACTTTACGTGGCGAACCCGCGCCATGGATCCCGATTCCCTGCAGACTGTCCGCCGCACGGTGACGCTGGCGGACTTTAGGAAAACGACAGCGGACTTTTTGGCCGGAAAGTGATCAGGCGGTCTTAAGGCGTTTAAGGCCCGCTTCAATGCGCTTTAATCCTTCCGCGAGGCGGCTTCTCGGGCAGGCGATGTTGATTCTGAGGTAGTGGCGCCCCGCATCCTCGCCGTTATTCATGCCGGTGTTAAGCCACACCTTTTCGTGCTCCTTAAGTGAGGCCTGCACCGTGCGGGAGTCTGCACCGAGGGCTGAAATGTCGACCCACTCAAGATAGGTGCCTTCCAAAGGCATCACGGGAAAGTCAGGAAGGTGTCCGGCAAAAAACGCCCGAAGCGTCCTGTCGTTTTCCTCGATGTAGGCAATGAGCGCGTCAAGCTAGGCTTCTCCTTCGTTATAGGCGGCAACGGCGGCCGCGGGCCCGAAGGGATTGACGTCGCAGACTTCGTTCACGTTAACGGCACGTTCGATTTTGGCGCGAAGCGCGGGGTCGGCGGTGATGATTGAGGCGATCTGAAGCCCGGCGGTGTTAAAGCTCTTGGATGTGCTCGTGTGCATCACGCCCTCTCTGAGGGAATTGCCGTGTGCTGCGGCAAAGGGCGTGTAGCGGCGGCCTTTAAACACAAATTCCCCGTGGATTTCGTCTGAAATCACCGTGACCCCGTGCCGTCGGGCAAGTTCCCCCACGCGCGCGCGAGTTCTTCCGGTGTCCAGACGCGGCCCCCGGGATTGTGGGGATTACACATGAGCATCACGCGCGCGGCGGGGTCCGAAAGCTTCTTTTCCAGATCAGCAAAGTCGATGGTGTAGCGAAAGGTAGTATGACATCTAATGGTACGTAGCTGCCGCTCTGCACAAAAGCGGACGAAAAAGAAGGTCTGGAGACCCGCCAAAACAAAACCCGCGCCGGGACCAGGTCTGACGCGAGTTTGGGCTCAGGAGATACGCAGTTACTCTTCAAACGTACCCTTCACGACGATTTCCCCATCACGCATCATCTGCTGACCCAGGGCAAAAACGTGGCGAAGGTTCATGTTCTCATCAAAGAGGCAGAGGTCGGCGGAACTCCCGGCGGCGACTTCGCCCTTACCTTTGAGTTCCAGCGCCTTTGCAACGTTGCGCGTCAAAAGCGCAAGCGCCGTCTCCATCGGGACGTTGAGCTCTCCGATGAGGCGCTTAAAGTCGCGCAGGTTACTTGCAACGCCGCCCACACCCAAGCCCACCATTTCGCCCTTTTCGTTAAAGCGCGGGACCGAGCCGTGTCCGTCCGAGCTCATCGTGAGATGATCGGCCGGAACGCCTGCTTTGAGCGCTTCAAACGCCGCGTGCGCCGGAGTGGCAAAAGCGCAGGACCCGCCGGTCGTTACGTCCATGTAGCCGCCCGCAACCGCAAACTTCACTGCGCCCTCAAAGACCGCCTTGTCGCGCGCGCAGTGCGTCGGACGGATGTGGCGGATCGGAAAGCCGCGCTTCACGATATCCCCGAAGATTTCAAAGGGCCCGGGGATGTTCCCGAGGTGAATGTGCAGAACACCGAGTTTTCCTGCCACCATCGCGCCCACGCGGATCTGCGTGAGAAGCCGCAGGACTTCGTCTTCGCTCGGGAAGCTTGAGCGGTGGTCCCCCATCGCGATCTTCACACCCACAACTTCCGGCACGAAAAAGAGGTCGTCGCGCACGCAAGTCGTTAAGGTTGTCGGAGGATAGGCGTAGTTACTCGTGTACATCCACGCAGAAACCCCTTCGGCTTTAAGCGCCCGGATCTTCGCAAGAAGATTCGGAATGGAGCGGGAGGTGCCGTCAGTACCGGAAACACCCACGACGCTTGTGGTGCCGCAGGCGATGAGTTCGGAGAGAACAAGTTCGGGCGTGCGGGTCTTGGGCCCGCCTTCGCCGCCGCCACCGGTGACGTGGATGTGCTGATCAATAAAGCCCGGCGTGAGGATGAGGCCTTTGGCGTCAAGTGTTGCCAGATCCGGCATCGTGACGGTGAGGTTGTCGTCAACGGCCGCCACGCGGTCGTTGACGATGAGGACATCCTTGATGCCGGCGTCAGCCGGGGTATAGACATGAGCGTTTTTAATGAGAAGTGCCATTTGTGTTCACCTTACAAAACGGATCAGAGGAAAAGAAGGGAAGCCGCGACGTTTACGATGATGCCGATGATCATCACCGGAATCGTGCGCCGTATGAGTTCAATGGGCGTGATGCCGGAAATGCCGGACACGGCAATCACAACACCCGCAATCGGACTCATGGCGCGGGAAAGCCCGGCCGCCAACTGCACGGGAACGACCAGGGCAATGGTGTTGTAGCCAACGCTTGCCGCAGCTTCAGGCAGCAAGGGCGAAAACGCGAAGAACGCGGAGTTCCCTGACCCCGTTACAACGGTCGCGATGATCATGATCGCGAGCATGATAAAGAGCATCAGGAAAAGTCCCGAGCCTTCCTGGCTTGCCGCCAACTGAATGAGCGTGCTGATGCCGCCGAGCTTGGTGAGCCCCAGGGCAAAGAGTTCAGCGCAGCAGATAAGGCTCACGGTGGACGTGAAGACCTTACCCATGCCTTCGAAAATCGACTGGCTGTCCTTGCAGCTCGTCTTAAAGGACCGGCGAGTGATGAGATCCACCACGAAGGCAATCAGAACCGAGACGATGATCGCGGTCACAAGGGAGAGTTTTACCGCGCTGTAGACCATCGGGGAAAAGACGATCAGAAGGAAAAGCGGCAGGATCGGGAGAATCGCATAGTGCACGGGACCGGCACCCTCGAAGGCGTCTTTCGTTTTATCCGACGTGTCACCGGCGGGCGTGTCGTCAATGCCTTTGGCGGCTTCGCGGCGGTCAAACCAGCGCTGCACAAGGAAGTGTCCGGCGGCAACGGCAATCATCACGCAGATAGCCACTGGAATCTGGCCCTGCACAAAGTAGGTGACGACATCGGTGTTGATGAGGTCGGCGGCACGCATGGCGTTTGAGGAACCCGGTCCCAGGTCAAGGCAGCACGTGGACGCAATCACCGCAGCGGCTGCGGCACGCCGCACACCGAGCGATACGAGCAGGGGGTAGATCGAGGCCATCAACAGAAGCCCCAGGCCCACGGCAGAGTTAATAAACAGCGCCATGAGCTGCCCCACGATGTAGGTGACGGCTAAGAGGAGGTAGGGCGAGCGGATTGCCGCAAGCGGCTTGATGCAGAGCTTTACCAGCGCTTTCGAAGCCCCGATTTTGTTCATATAAAACGAAAAACCGGCAATCGCCATAATGTTGAGGCCCAGCCCCGGCAGGCGGCTTTTCATCAGATCCGTGAAGGCCTGCGCGAGGTCAAAGCCGAAAAAGTGGGTGCTCGTTTTGGCGCCCACGGGCGGGGTGCCTGTGAGGCCGGCAATCAAGAGCAGAATGAGACCGATGATCAGAAGGATGATCGGCGGGTAGTAGTTTTTAATGACGAAGTACGCAATCGCCGCAACGGCAGCGAGCGTAATGATGACGCCCAGCATGGGAAATGCTCCTTTGGGTTTGTAGAAATTTTTATGATCGAAATTTTAGGTTCTGGTCCGCTCTGATTCAAGGTTCTTCCCTTTGTTTCACGTTTAAGGAAGGGTTTTTACGTACATTTCCCGATAAAATTTTATGGAACGTCTTGCGGCATCGTTGACGCAGCCTGCGCCAAGCGTGCAGCCGTGCGGTTTTGCCGTTGATTTTCAAACTTTCGTCCATGTGAAACCATTGAAATCAAATGAAATAATGAAAAATCAACGGTATCGATACGGTGAAGTTTTCCACAAAACCTGTGAACAACCCGCCGCGCAAAATTGAAACGCTCTGAAATATCAGGAACTTTTATCAGTGCTTAATTTTTAGGCACGGCAAAAGCTGTTTTTGCCGTACGTTTTCGGCTTGGTTTGTGTAAACGGGAAGCGGGACGAAAATCGAAAATTAGGCAACTCGCCTTAAGCGGCATTGGCTAACCGCCTCGTCTTTAATTAAGAAAGTCCGAAAGAAAGGGGGCAAAGCCCTAAAAATCCCGCGGAAATACAGGTTCGCGCGCGTAGACTCACCCGAATTCTGATGATGGGGTAAAAGAAGACGCACGAAAGGAAGCGTCTTACTCATCTTTTGTTTCACTTGTTTTTGTTGGAGCAGTGCAGCTATGAGCACCGATGCATCTGGAACGCTCAATAAGCAGGAGTGGAAAACACTCGGGCTTTCTTCGTTGGGCGGGGTTTTGGAGTTTTACGACTTCATTATCGTTTTCTTCTTCGCCAAGATTATTTCGGAACACTTCTTCCCGGCGGGCATCGGCGAGTTCTGGGCACTACTCAACACCTACGGCACTTTTGCCGCAGGGTACCTCGCACGTCCTCTCGGGGGCGTCGTGATGGCGCACTTCGGTGACCGCTTCGGCCGCAAGAACATGTTCATGCTCTCGATTGCGCTGATGGTCATCCCGACCTTTTCTCTGGCGATCGTGCCGACCTATGAAACGATCGGCTACGCGGCGCCCCTGCTGCTCATCCTTGTGCGTATCTGCCAGGGTATTGCAATCGGCGGGGAACTCCCGGGGGCCTGGGTCTTTATTCATGAGCACGCGCCCGCGGGCCAGAAGAACACGTATCTCGGCATCCTGACGGGCTCCGTGACGGCCGGCATTTTGTTGGGCAGCGTTGTGACCCTTGCGATGAACTTTATCTACACGCAGCCGGAACTCCATGACTGGGCCTGGCGTGTTCCCTTTGTTCTGGGCGGTATCTTCGGTCTGATTTCGATCTACCTGCGCCGGTTCCTGCAGGAAACCCCGGTCTTTCAGAAGATGCGCTCGAGCAAGGTTCTTGCCCGCTTCCCCTTAAAGGAAGTGCTTCAGACCTCGCGCTACGGCATCTGGATTTCGATGTTTATTACCTGGGTGCTCACAACCTGTATCGTGATCTTCATTCTGCTGATGCCCACCTTTGCGGGCGGCGTCATGAAGCTCAACCCCTTTGACACGGTGTACTTCCAGCTCTCCGGGCTTGTGTGCATTGTCGCGAGCTGCATGATCACCGGTAAATTGTCGGATCACTTCCGTCCGAGCTCGGTGTGCATTCTCTTTAGTGCCGGGTTTGCTCTCTGCGGGTTCCTCTTCCTCATGGAGCTTTACTCCGGGGCGGTGAACAACACCACGGCCTGGATTCTTTACATGGCGACCTGTTTCTTTGGCGGCATCATGAATTTCTGCCCGATCTTCATGAGCGACGTCTTTGAACCGCGCATCCGCTTCTCGGGTATTTCCTTTGCTTACAACATCGCCTACGCCATCTCGGGCGCCGTGACGCCGCAGCTTGCGTTTGCACTGCACACCTACGGTAAGACGCACCCCGATACGTTCGGTGCGATGGGGCTCGGGTTCTACATCGTTGCGGTGGGGGTGCTCTCCATTCTTACCGCCATGTCGATGGCCAAGGTTTACAGCGGCCGCCGCAAGATTCACGGTATGCGTGAAGCAAGCGCTTATGAACTCAATTCCGTGGCTGTCCGCGCCGATGAGAGCCGCCGCTAAAGCGCCTCATTAATTCGGATGAGAGGGAAAATCCCCGTCACGGTTTTACGACTGCGGCGGGGATTTTTCATGCCGCGCGGCTCCCTACGGTTTATCATGCGCTGGCGCTGCGGAAAAGTTTTCCGCCCCCCTCATTTTCTTTCGTAAAGCCTGAAGCTGATTTCAGCACTATGACCACCAATATCAATGACATCATGCGGATGCTTCCGCACCGCTATCCGTTTCTGCTGATTGACCGTGTGCTCGAAATCAGCGAGGATCTGACGACCTGCAAGGTTCTGAAAAACGTTACCGCCAACGAACCGCAGTTCACGGGACACTTCCCGGAATTCCCGGTGATGCCCGGTGTGTTGATCATCGAAGCCATGGCGCAGGCCTGTGCGGTGCTTGCGATGTCGCGTTTGACCGAAGAGCAGAAAAAAGAGAAGGCGCTTTTTTACTTTGCCGGTATTGATGAAGCGCGCTTTAAGCGCGTGGTGATCCCCGGAGACCAGCTCATTTTTGAGTGCAAGTACATCAAGGACCGTGCCGGTATCGGCTGGTACGAAGCCGTTGCAACCGTTGACGGCCACGTTGCCGCCACCGCCAAGATGATGTGTGCCCGCCGTCCGGTGGAATAACGCACGGATAAATCTGTCCCCAATCTGTTGAGCCGCGCAAGATTTTTTCTCAAACTCTTGCGCGGTTTCGTTTTTGTGAGGACAATACCGTACAAACTTCTGCGGAGATAAAACTATGCCGGTCATTCATCCGTCAAGCCTTGTGGATCCGAAGGCTGAGCTCGATGAGAGCGTTGTCGTAGGTCCCTTCTGTATCGTTGAAGGCAAGGTGAAAATCGGAGCGGGTACTGTTCTCATGAGTCACGTGACCGTGAGGGGCTCTACGACCGTCGGCAAGGGTAACCGCATCTTTCAGGGCGCTGCGATCGGCTGCGAACCCCAGGACAAAAAGTACGCCGGTGAAGACACCGTCCTCATTGTCGGAGACAATAACGTCATCCGCGAAAACTGCACGCTTTCCATCGGCACCGTCCAGGACGAGGGGATTACGCGGGTGGGAAGTGGAAACCTTCTGATGGCCAACGTCCACGTTGCGCACGACTGCAAGGTGGGCGACAACACGATTATTGCCAATAACTGCGCTTTAGCCGGCCATGTCACCGTCGAAGACTACGCCGTGATCGGGGGCCAGACGGGCCTGCATCAGTTCACGCGCGTCGGGCGCCGGGCCATGGTCGGGGGCGCCTCAGGCATTTTGCGTGATGTGCCCCCCTTTATGATCTGCTCGGGTAACCCTGCGCAGCCCCACGGCCTCAACCTCGTGGGTCTGCGCCGCGCCGGGTTTTCGGCCGAACTCTTAAAGCTTCTCAAAGACTGCTATCACGCGATTTACCGGGAAGGAAACCTTGTTTCCGATGCCGTCGCCGAAATGCAGACGATTATTGACGGGGCTCCGGAAGAATACCGTGCGGAACTCACGCACCTGAAGGACTTCGTTCAAAACAGCCCCCGCGGCATCATCCGATGACGGGTGCAGTGACGGCCCTGGTGCCCGCGGTGTCGCGCTCCCCTTCAAGCGGCGTTGCCTGGCTTGCGGGTGAGGCAAGCGGCGACTTTCTCGCCAGCCTCGTTCTCCCGGAACTTGAGCGCCGCATGGGAGGGGCCCTGCAGTTCGGTATCGGCGGCGAAAAGATGCTTGAAGCCGGGCTTTTTCCCTGGTATACGAGTGACCGCCTCTCGGTGATGGGGTACGTCGAGGTTTTAAAGAAACTCCCGTCCCTTTTGTGGCTCAGAAGCCGCATGATCAGCCGCATCAAGACCCTGCACCCCCGCGCCTTTATCGGCGTGGATGCGCCTGACTTCAACCTCGGCATTGAAACGGCCCTAAGGCGTGAAGGGATCCCCACGGTGCATTTTGTCTCGCCCTCGATTTGGGCGTGGCGGCCCGAGCGCATTGAAAAGATCCGGCGGGCTGCGGACCACGTGCTTCTCATCTTTCCCTTTGAAAAGACGATCTACGATCAGGCGGGGATTCCGGCAACCTACGTGGGGCACCCTTTGGCGGGCATCATTCCGATGAAGCCCGACCCCGCGGCCGCGCGCGCGGAACTCGGTCTGGATACAAAGGGGGAGTCCCTTTTTGCGGTTCTGCCCGGGTCGCGCGTGAGTGAAGTCTCCGGGTGCGCCCCCATTTTCTTTCAGGCGTGTGAGCGGCTGCTTGAGAGGCTTGGGGCCGGATACTTTGTGATTCCGGCAGTCGATGACGCCCGCCGCGCGCAGATTGAAAACGCGGTGAAAAAGTATCCGCGGATCGCGGAGAGAACAACCGTCATTACCGGTAAAAGCCACCGGGTGCTTGAAGCCAGTGACGCCGTGATGACGGCTTCGGGTACCGCAGCCCTTGAAGCGGCGCTCTATAAAAAGCCGATGGTCGTGGGGTACGTCATGCCGGGGTTGACGGCCATGATGTTTCGTAAAAAAGGGCTCATCCCGTACGTGAGCCTGCCGAACATCCTGCTGCAAAGCGTGGTGGTGCCGGAGTTTCTGCAGTACTTCTGTACGCCCGACGCCCTCGCGTGCGGCCTCATTCATGAGATGCGGCCCTCCCGCGCCGCGGAACTCGCCGAGCGCTTTACGGCGCTGCATGAGTCGCTTCTTCGGCCGACGGCGGATCTCGCTGTCGACGCGATTATGTCGGTTTTCCGGTAGCAGGCAGAGCGCAAAGCGGACACCGCGACGGGGCTGCCTGCGGGCCGCTGATGCGTTTTAATTTCTGATAATTAATATGTTTTTTTAATATCAGTTATCTGATTTTCTTAACGCGGTTAAGCTTAACGGCGTTAAGAAATTTGTAACCGTTTAAAGTGCTGCCGGCCTAATTCCTTCGGAGACTGACGGGAGGGGGCCCTGGGCCGCTACAATGAGGGCTTCGTCCCCTTCGAACTTTCCGCCTGTTTCATGTCCGCTGCTGTTATTCCCGTCATTGACCGTGAGCACGCACGCGCTGCGGTTTTGTCGCTGCCGGTGCCCGTCACGGGGGCCGTGCGCGAAGAAGGCGGACGCATCATCGACACGCGGGGGCGGCCTTTGAGAGACCTCAGAATTTCGGTCACCGATGCCTGCAATTTCCGCTGCCGCTACTGCATGCCCAAGGAAAAGTTTCCGAGCCGCCATCAGTTTCTCGCGCACACGGAGCTTCTCACCTTTGAAGAAATCGAGCGGCTCGTGAGAATCTTTGTAAAGCTCGGAATCGAAAAGGTGCGGCTGACCGGGGGAGAGCCGCTGTTGCGCAAGAACGTCGATGTGCTCGTTTATAAACTAAAAGGCATCCGCACGCGGCAGGGGCAGCCCCTTGACGTTGCGATGACCACGAATGCGACGCTTCTGGCGCGCATGGCAGGCAAACTCAAGGCCGCGGGCCTAAACCGCGTCACGGTGAGTCTGGACGCTCTGTCAGAACCCCTTTTTCAGTCGATTAACGACGTGGGATTTCCGGCCGCCAAGGTTCTGGAAGGCATTGACGCGGCACGCGCCGCGGGCTTAAGCGTTAAGGTTAATACCGTTGTGAAGCGCGGCATGAACGAAGGTGAAGTCCTCCCTTTGTGTGAGCACTTCAGAAACACCGGCATTGTGCTGCGCTTCATTGAATACATGGATGCGGGGACAGCCAACGGCTGGCGCATGGACGAGGTGGTGCCCTCAAGCGAGCTCGTTCAGAAGATTTCCGCAAAGTGGCCCTTAAAACCGGTTGATGCCTGTTACCGCGGGGAGGTGGCCTCGCGCTGGGCCTACGCCGACGGCGCGGGCGAAGTGGGCTTTATCAGTTCGGTGACGCAGGCTTTCTGCCGGGACTGCACCCGGGCAAGGCTCTCGGTCGAAGGCGGGCTTTTTCTGTGCCTTTTTGCCGACCGGGGCTATGACATCCGCACGATGCTTCGGGGCGGCGCCACCGACGAAGAAATTCTCGAGGCGGTGGCGCGCATCTGGACAAACCGCGACAACCACTATTCCGAAATCCGCACGGAGGCAACGGCGGGATTAAGGCGCGTAGAAATGCAGTACATCGGCGGCTAATCCGTTGTTGTTAAAAGAAAAGCCGGTTCCCCGAGTGAGGAAACCGGCTTTGCCGTTAAACGGTCAGATTACTTGAAAAGAGGGGCGACGAGCTCGGCTTCGTGGGCGAGTTCGGCGACGGTCTTGTCCAACCGCGCCTTGGCTTCACCTTCAAAGTTAAGGCCCTTCACGATTTCATAGTTACCCTTGCCGTCACAGGTGCAGGGCATACCGCAGATGAGGCCTTCGGGGATGCCGTAGGAGCCGTCGCTCGGAACACCCATCGTGACCCAGCCGCCGTTGCTGCCCAGGAACCAGTCGTGCATGTGATCAATCGCCGCAGCAGCTGCGGAAGCCGCAGAGCTTGCGCCGCGGGCTTCAATAATCGCCGCGCCGCGCGTGCTCACCGTCGGGATGAAGTCCTTTTCGTACCATTCGGCGTCAACGAGGTCCGCGGCCTTCTTGCCTGCAATTTCGCAGTTGCGGATATCCGGGTACATGGTGTTGGAGTGATTGCCCCAGACGGCCATGCGGCGGATTTCAGCTACGGGCGTCCCTGTCTTGGCGGAAAGCTGAGCCAAGGAGCGGTTGTGGTCAAGGCGCAGCATCGCATTAAAGCAGGTTGCAGACAACGAGGGCGCCGACTTCATGGCGATGTAGGCGTTCGTGTTGCAGGGGTTGCCGACAACGAGTACCTTCACGTCGCGGGCGGCGACTTCGTCAAGGGCCTTACCCTGAACGGTGAAGATTGCGCCGTTCGTGGACAAGAGTTCACTTCTGTCCATGCCCTTGGTACGCGGGCGGGCGCCAACGAGGAGCGCAGCCTGCGCGTCACGGAAAGCGACCTTCGGGTCGCTCGTGGCGATCATGTCGGCTACCAGTGGGAAGGCGCAGTCGGAGAGTTCCATCATCACGCCCTTTAACCGCTGGGCGCTTTCCGGCGTGTCGCGTTCAAGCAGCTGCAGGATCACGGGCTGGTCCGGGCCGAGCATGTCGCCCGCGGCAATGCGGAAAAGCAGGGAATAACCGATCTGGCCGGCAGGGCCGGTCACGGCAACGCGAATAGGCTTCTTCATTTTTTGTGATCCTAAAGTTGACTGGAAGTGCCGCGCGTGTCTGATAGGAGGGCACTGACGGCTGAGGTCTCGTGATTCTACATTTTCAAAGAACGGGTTTTTCGTGATGCCGTTCCTGAAATATGTTCAGAGCGATATTTTCTGACGACTCTATAGGAAGCAAACTATAGAGTGCAAGAAGATTTATCAGAAACCGGAAAGGGGAGGACGCTGCCGGGGCTTTAGAGTGCCCCCGGCAGCGCAGGGACTTACGCGTTGCGCGTTTTTTCGAGGTGAAGTTTCGCGATGATGGTCGCAGCGATCTCTTCAATGGACTTGGTGGTGGAATTGAGCCATTCGATACCGTTTGCGTGCATCAGGTTTTCGGCGGCTTCAATTTCGGAGCGGCAGTTTTCAATGCTCGCGTACCGGGATCCCGGACGACGCTCGTTGCGGATTTCGCTTAGGCGCTCGGGCTTAATGGAAAGTCCGAAGAGTTTGCTGTGAAGGGGCTCCAGGGCTTCGGGGAGCGTCCCGCGGTCAAAGTCCTCGGGAATTAAGGGGTAGTTGGCGACCTTAATGCCGAACTGCATCGCAAGAAAGAGGCTCGTGGGCGTTTTGCCTGAGCGCGAGACGCCCACCAAAATGACGTCGGCCTGATCCAGGCCCCGGTTTGTCTGACCGTCGTCGTGCGTGAGCGTGTAGTCGATCGCGGCAATACGCTGGTTGTAGCGCTCTTCGTTCTGAATCTTGTGCGTTGCGCCCACGGTGTGGGTGCTTTTCATGCCGAGCTCACGCTCCATCGGGCCCACAAACGAACGGAAGAGCTCGACCTGAAAGCCCGGCGCTTGCTTTAGGAATGCCTGCGAAATCGTGGGGTCCACAAACGTGGAGAAAACGAGGGGACGCACGCCGGTTTCAGCCTGCACGCGGCTGATGCGCTCAGCAACCTGATGGGCTTTTTCCACGGAATCCACAAACGGGATGCGGTGCTGCTCGTAGACCAAATCCGGGAACTGGGTCATCACGGAGTGCGCGAGGGTTTCGGCCGTGATGGCTGTGCCGTCGCTCACGATGAAAACAGGACGCCAATTTTTGTTTTGCTCAGCCATTTTGTGTGAAGAAAGCTGGTTGTCGGAGGTGGCGGCATTGTATCAGCCGTATGACAGACGCATGACAGAACGGGGAGGGCGGGCGGCGGCATCGCCGGCTGAATCCTTACTCTTAGATCAACCTTCTTCTTAATCCTGTGCTCCTTTGTGACAGGCCCGTTACAAAAGGGGCTTTGCGCGCGGCGTTTGGGCCGCGAAGCGGCTACAATGGCGGCACGTTTTAAAACCCCCTTGCGTTTTTCTAAACGAGGATCAAATGGTTCAAGGCCGTTACGTATTCCCTTTCAGCCAGCTTCGCATGACCGACGTTGACCGCGTCGGCGGCAAAAATGCCTCCCTGGGCGAACTTTTAAGTCAGCTTACCGATGCGGGCATCCGTGTTCCGGACGGCTTTGCCACCACGGCCGAAGCCTTCCGCCTCTTTATTAAGGAAAGCGGCCTTGAGGACCGTATCGCCAAGCGCCTCGCGGCTCTTGACGTGGAGGATGTGAAGGCGCTCGCCGAAGCCGGCGCCGAAATCCGCCGCTGGATTGAAGAGGCGCCGTTTCCTGCGGAACTCGAAAAGGAAATCCGCGCGTTTTACGAGTGGCTCAAAGACGGCCAGGACGAAATTTCCGTGGCGGTGCGCTCTTCGGCAACCGCTGAAGACCTCCCGGACGCCTCCTTTGCCGGCCAGCAGGAAACGTACCTCAACGTCGTCGGGATCGATCAGGTCCTTTCCCGCATGAAGGAAGTGTTCGCGTCGCTTTATAACGACCGCGCGATCAGCTACCGCGTCCACAAGGGCTTTACCCACATGGAAGTGGCGCTTTCCGCGGGCGTGCAGAGAATGTGCCGCTCGGATAAAGGTGCCGCAGGCGTCATGTTTACGCTTGACACCGAAAGCGGCTTTGATCAGGTCGTTTTTGTGACCGCGAGCTACGGCCTGGGTGAAACCGTCGTTCAGGGTGCCGTGAACCCCGACGAATTCTTCGTGCATAAGCCGAGCCTTGCCGCGGGCAAGTACCCGATCGTGCGCCGCACTTTGGGCAGTAAGCTCATCAAGATGGAGTTTGATCCGGAAAAAGCCTCCGGGCGCTCGGTTCGCACGGTTGACGTGGAACCCGAAGACCGCCGCCGCTTTGCGCTCACCGACGACGACGTCATTGAACTTGCGAAATTTGCCTGCATCATTGAAAAGCACTACGGCCGTCCCATGGATATTGAATGGGGTAAAGACGGGATCGATGGCAAGATCTACATTCTGCAGGCGCGGCCTGAGACCGTGAAGAGCCGTCAGAACACCGCCGACGTGCAGCAGAAATTTACTCTGAAGAGCCGCGGCAAGGTCCTTGCCGAAGGCCGCGCCATCGGTCAGAAGATCGGTGCGGGTCCGGTGAGAATCGTTGCTGACGCCAGCGAAATGGACCGCGTGCAAAAGGGTGATGTGCTTGTCACCGACATGACCGACCCCAACTGGGAACCGGTGATGAAGAAGGCGAGCGCCATTGTCACGAACCGCGGCGGACGTACCTGCCACGCGGCCATCATTGCCCGCGAACTCGGTATTCCGGCGGTTGTGGGGTGCGGTGACGCGACCGAATCGCTCACCGAAAACGACCCCGTCACGGTGAGCTGCGCCGAAGGCGACACCGGTTACATCTACGGCGGCATCCAGGAGTTTGCCGTTGAAGAAGTGCGCCGCGGGGCGCTTCCCGAGATCCCCGTGAAGGTCATGATGAACATCGGCAACCCGCAGCTTGCCTTTGACTTCTGCCAGATTCCGAACAAGGGCGTGGGCCTTGCGCGTCTGGAATTCATCATCAACAACAATATCGGCGTGCATCCCAAGCTCTGCCTTGATTACCCGAATATTCCGAGTGAACTGCGCGACAAGCTTGAACGCATCTCCGCGGGCTACAACTCGCCCCTGGACTTCTTCGTGAGTAAGCTCGCCGAAGGTGTGGCAACGATTGCCTGCGCCTTCTGGCCCAAGAAGGTGATCGTGCGTCTGTCGGACTTTAAGAGCAACGAGTACCGTAAGTTGACGGGCGGCGCTCTGTACGAACCGGAAGAAGAAAACCCTATGCTGGGTTTCCGCGGTGCAAGCCGCTACATCGCCCACAGCTTTGCGGACTGCTTCGAACTCGAATGCCGTGCCATGAAGCGCGTGCGCGACGAAATGGGGCTCACCAACGTCGAACTCATGGTGCCCTTTGTCCGTACCATCGATGAAATCAAGGAAACCGTGGCGGTTCTTGAAAAGAACGGCTTAAAGCGCGGTGAAAACGGTCTGCGCCTCAACATGATGTGCGAAATTCCGTCCAACGCCCTTTTGGCAGACGAATTCCTTGACTACGTCGACGGCTTCTCGATTGGTTCCAACGACCTCACGCAGTTGACGCTCGGCCTTGACCGTGACTCGGGCCTGGTCGCCAAGAGCTTTGACGAGCGCAACGCCGCTGTGAAGAAGCTCCTTTCGATGGCGATTAAGACCTGCCGTGCACGCGGCAAGTACGTGGGTATCTGCGGTCAGGGGCCGTCCGATCACGCCGACTTTGCGGCCTGGCTCATGGAAGAGGGGATTGAGTCCATTTCTCTGAACCCCGACACCGTGGTCGATACGTGGCGTAAGCTCGCCAAGATCGGTAAGGCTTAACCGGTCAGTTTCCGGGACAGCGACTGCTACCGGAAACGCACACCCGGCCGCGGACATGAGAGAATTGTCGGGCCGGGTTTTCTTTTTTCTTAAGATAGGAAGTCAACGGCCATGGGTGATATTGACCGCCGAGACGTGGATTTGGTGATGCAGGCGTTGCCGCCTCAGGCGAGGATTGCCCTCGATGCGCTCTCTGAACTTCAGAAGCGCCCCGCCGAAGATGTTTTACGGGACGAAATCGCCAAGTACATTGCGGGCAGGCTCCCTGCAATCGATATTGATTCGGCACTCTCTGCCCTGCAGCAGACGGCCTACCAGGCCGGTTACCTCATCGGGCGGCTGCGCCGGATGTCGCGGGAATTCGGTGAAGACTAAAAGGGCCACCCTTTAAGCCGCCAGGCGGCGTCCCAGAAAATCCATTCAAGCCGGCAGGACGTGAGGTAGTTTTCCGTCATCCGTGCGCGGTTTTCTGCGGTTTCTCTAGCTGCGAGCCGGTCCGCGAGCCCCACAGCTTTTTTAACGGTCTCTGAATACGCCGGATCGCCGTAGGCACCGAGCCACGCCTGGTAGGGATTGCCGGGCGCCACGTTTGCGGCAATCATTTTTCCCACGGTTTTATAAAGCGTAAAGCAGGGCAAAAGTGCCGCCCAGGCGGCGCCGACTGAGCTGTCAAGCGTGGCCTTGGCTTCCCAGCTTACATAAAAAAGGGTTGAGGGTTTGACGCGCGTGAGTGCTGTGATGTCGCGGCCGTCTCTGAGTTTTTCAATCAGTTCAAGCATCCAGACTTCGGTCTGCGCCGTTTCTTTAATCCATTGCGTAAGAAGCCTGCGGTCGGCGCCATCGGTGAGACGCTTTTCAACGCGCGTGAGGCTCTCACCGTAACCCTTGAGGTAAATGACGTTTTGTGCGAGATACCAGAGGACCTTTTCACGGGCGATGGTGCCTGAGGCGAGTTCCTGCAGGAAAGGATGCGCGAGAACGGCGTCGGTTACGGAGCGCGTGCGGGCGAAGGCCTCAGCTGACCACGAAGCGGCAGCGGGGACTGTGAACGGGATGCCTGCAGCGGCGAGGGTGGCCGTCTGCGTTAAAAAGGAGCGGCGGGAGAGAAGAGCTGACATAACGGAGCTTGAAGTACAGAGAAACCGTATTTTGCACGTGTCAGCCGAGAATGGAGAAGGACCGGGGTAATCGTAAGACAGGGCTTTGAAAAGCCAAGGATTTTCGGTGATATTTTTCTTTCGGAGCGGATATGGTTCTGCTGCGGCCGCCTTCGTCCTCGGGATGGAAGGCCACCAAAGTGGCAGAACTCAGACCAGTTTCGCCGTGGCCGGCTGAAGGCGTTGCTTCCGCGTCCGAAAACGGTGGAAGGGAGCTTGCCTCGAGAAAGAAAATAGATTTTGGACAATGACTTCTGATGCTGATGATCGGTTTTCTTGTGACGGCGGAGCTCCTGCCGCTCATCGTCATCATGGCGGGCCTTGCCGCCGTGCTGGGTTTTGCCGTTGCGGCGCTTTTGAGGAAGTCTGCTGAAGGGCTCGGTTCCATGGAGATGCCGTTCGGTCCCTATCTCTGCCTCGCGGCCTGGGTGACGCTCCTCTGGGGGCATGATCTCTGGCGTCTGTGGATTCAATTCATCCTTTCGATTTGAGGTGCGGGATGAGAAGGAATGCAGGCTTCACGCTTCTTGAGCTCGTGCTGGTGCTGGTGCTCTTGGGCACGCTCTCAGCGATTTTTGCCGCTCACTTTCCGAAGCTGAACTTCACCTTTGAGAGCGAATTCATGGAGTGTGAAAGCAGGCTTCGCGAAGCGGTTGTCTTCGCTCGCAATCAGCAGCTCATGCATCAGGATGGAGATACCTCGCTTACGATTTCCAAGAATAGTGCGACCTGCAAGCACAGATCAACAACTCGCACCTTCACGTGGTCCGATGCTGACGTGAAGTCTCTCCAACCTTCGGGCGAAATCAAGTTTGACGGATATGGCCGTCCATGCTCTGACTCGACATGCCAGCGCGTAAAGATTGATCTGGCATCCAAGAAGGAAAGTTCGAACACGCTTTCGCTCACGATCTATGAATCGGGCTATATCGGAAGAACGCTGCCGGAAGAGGAAGGCCATGAGAACTGATCAAAGAAACGGACTTCGTACGAAGGCAGGCTTTGCGCTCCTTGAAGTCGTTATGACGATCATCATTGTGGGTCTTGCCATGGGTACGGCTGCCATGGTTTTTGGCACTGCGGTCAAGGTCGTTCAGATGCGCACGGCTCTAGACAACCGCAGCCTTGCGGCTGAAAACTGCATGGCGAGAATCGAAGCGGCTTTTCAAGGACGTCCGGTTGCCGAACTTGATAGTGGTGCGGCCTCCGTCTGCAAGTCTGGCGTCACTGTAAACGTCACGTTTATGTCAATGGATGACGACGGAAAGGATTCTGACGAACGAAAGAATTACGCCGCCAAATTCTGTACCAGCAACGACAGTTCTCTTGGGCTTGTTACCGTCAAGGCCGACGGCCATACTTATCGCCGCCTCTTTTCATATCCTACGCTCAACGCAACTTCTGGCCTTCCGGTCCTCTCGTCTTCTAAGGAAACGCAGGAGGGCGAGTGATGGCATATTCAAATACCGCTTACCCTAAGAGAGGCTTTACGCTTCTTGAGTGCGTGGTAACGCTTGTGATTGCCGGCTTCATCGGTGCAGTCATTACGGCAACCATGGCTTACGGCGTCAGAATTTATCAGGGGCTTCGCATTCAAAGCGTTGGCACGAGCCAGGCCCACGTTGCCGCAGCTGTGGTGAAGCGGGAGGTGGAGAAGACGAAGCTGGAAAACCTCAACGTAGTGAAAGATAAATTTCCCTTTGAGAACGGCACGGTTTACTGGAACATCACCGGGAAAAAGGTCGTTTTTCTGGAGGGCGTTACCACGTGGACGATTACCCCTGTCTCCGTATCTGTAGGGAGTGATTCACGCAAGGTTGTCAAGCTTGCAGTAGCCTTGCAGGGTTCCAACAGCGGCGAGATTGTTTATGAATTCCATCCGCTTTGGGAGGCTGACAAATGAAAAACGCCGTCATGACGGATGCTGTCAGACATCGTTGCCCCGGGCGTGAAAGAGGAAGCATTCTGATCTTCGCGCTTACCGTGCTGTTTTTCTTTTCCGGTATGGCCGTCTTTCTTAAGACGATGCTGGATTCTCAGGTCTTCATCGAAAGCCGGGATGCCGAGTATGCCGTCGAAGCGGATTTGCTGCTTGCTTCCGGATTCGAGGCTTACGGAATGATATTCACCGAAGCTTTTCCGAAATCTGCGACGAGCGATACGCCGGAGAAAAGGGCTGCCGACGCGATCAACAGCATCGGCAAAGTTGCTGTTAAGAATTTTGGTTCCAGTTCCTCGTCGTCTGTTCCTTTGGGCGTCTTTTACACGAATGAAAAAGACCTTTCAGAGAAAAATGTGGACATTACACCGGACGGAATGGGCTGGCGCATTAAGACCAAGGAGTTAACCTGGCATTTGGAGCTTGCCGACGGAACGAAGCTGACCCGGAAGGCCCCAGTGAATCTCTACATTCACCGACCGGCTGCCTGATTGTAAAACTGCCCCTCCCGGAAAGAATTCTCAAGGGCTCTTCCGGCAATACGGACTCAGAAGCAGGCAGTACGATCCCCGATTATGCTGCCCAAGCGACAGGGTTTGCCCGCGGCAGAGAGTTTTTCGCTAAAATGCCGACCTCTGCCGTAATTATGGACAGAGTCGCCGAGTGACGAAATTGGTAGACGTAGCGGACTTAAAATCCGCAGCCTTTGGCGTACGGGTTCGATTCCCGTCTCGGCGACCACCAGCCTTCTGCAGATGGGCGAAAACCGCTTAAAGCCTGAAACGACGGCTTTCGGCGGTTTTTCTTTTCGAACGTCTTCGCTCTGATTCATTATTGCGTCTTCCGCTACAAGGGCGGCTGATCCCTCCGGGCCGCAAAGCGCCGTTTTGAAACCTCTGACTTCCAGGAGAAAATGAGGCGGATGACGGCGCTTTCTTTTTGCCCGCCGATCCGCTCCTGCTTCGCAACATCTCCCGCAGCCCGTTATTTAAAGCGGTGAAACTCCCGCACCCACACACTCATCAAAACCGCTGCGGCCAAAAGCACTGCAAACGCCCAAAACTCAGCCCCCACCAGCGGCAGGAAAAAGACGTTGAGGGCGGTAAAGCCAAGGATAAGCGCCGCATGCGCGGCCTTGAGACTTAACATCGGGCGCGGCGCGCGCTGAGTGATGGACCGGATGCGCCGTATGACCAGTCCGTCGTAGACGGACGCAAGCATGATGACGGCGGCGCAGGCTAAAAGCGCAAGCGAGGCTTTAAGCCGCATCAGTCCCACGGCGAGCAGCCGTTCGGCCGCGGTAAGCCTTTCCAGAAGAAACCCGCGCACGGGCTCAAGGGAAAAGCCGGTTTCTGAGGCATTTTCCGTGAAGGCAATCACCCGGAGCTTCACTTCTGTGAAAACCGGCAGAGCATTTTCCGCGCCGAGATCATGGGCAAGCAGCCCGGCAGTCTCCGGG
>OWJF01000501.1_pt1 | contig 20004 bp, 8 predicted proteins | sample 1732941 | NCBI WGS metagenome assembly OWJF01 (sample SAMN05065770, study PRJEB22554) | human gut metagenome | biome: ENVO:2100002; feature: ENVO:00000062; material: ENVO:00002003 | host: Homo sapiens | place: USA
TAATGTCTATTCGTGGAAAGCAGATTATGATAGACAGAGACTTGGCTGAACTTTAACAGCCTGAAACCATGGGTTTTGCAAACGAAAGGTATCAACTTTGAAAACTGTAAGCAATGCCTCTTAAAATGCTTACAGATTATAATATTTTTCACAAATATTGTGTTAACAAACTTGAAAACGCGAAATGAATATTTATACACTTTCTTACATATTTATGCAAGACGCATGTGGCCCTGTTTGCTCGTTACCTGTTTTTTTTCGAGACAAAGGGTGCAAAAATAATAATATGGGTTGTTAATATTTATGTAGCACGCCTTGTCGAGCGGCGCACAATCATTCCTTACACCGAATGTGTGTAACAGCTTGGCTGGCAACTCTACAATCTATTTATACATTTTCATATTATTTAACAATAAAACCTAAAAAACATCAATGACAAAGGTAAGTAAACTTAGTGTACGACCATCGCTGCTATTGCGCATGGCTCAGACCACTGTCATGTCGATTATGGTGGGCACCTTCTTAGCGGGGTGTGCCGATAACGACATTGCCGAAGAGCGTCGTGTGGTAAGCCCGCCCGATCTGAGCAAGGCTTCAAAGTTTTTATCCTTCGCACCCGACAGTGGTGGCGTGGGCACCCAGCTCGTTATTAAAGGCGAAAACCTGGGCACCGACACCGCCTATCTGCGTGTAACCGTTAACGGCAAACATGCCAACATAGTGGGTGTGAACAACGACCACATTTACGCCATTGTGCCCGCTCGTGCCGACAATGGTTTGGTAAAAGTGTTTGTGGGCAAGGGCGACCAGGCTCAAGAGCTGACGGGCGACACACCCTTCCGCTATTTTTTCAAACGCAACGTGTCGACCGTGGCCGGACAAAACGGTAAGGCCGAACGTGCCGATGGCGAGTATACTCAGGCCACCTTCCGTAGACCTTGGGCATTGCTGAGCGACAAAGACGGTGCCATTTTTGAAATGGACGAAGGCCGTGGTACCAACAAAGATGGTGCCCTGCGCCGCCTGTATGAGGGCAATGTTGAAACACTGATACAGAATAACGCTGGCCCCTTCCAGTCGCCCACGGCTGCCGCCTTCAACGCCGCACAAGACACCATGTATATGGTGCACCTGTATAACCCAAACAACTGTACCTCGAAGGTGGGCCTCGTAGCCATTACACGTGCTGGTGGCTTTATGGACACCCGCGCCCTGGTGCGTATGGACAACCCCCAGTGCACCGGCATTGCCGTGCATCCCACCACGGGCGACATTATCTTCAACAACCAGTCAGACGGTTACCTGTATCGCTATGTGCCTAACGCCGACCTTGACAAGGCTTGGGAGCGACTGAAACGTGTGGATAACAAGTCGGGCACCGAACTGAAGCTGGTGTTCAGCCCCGATGGCAAGTATCTGTACGAAATTATTAAGAACCGCCACTGCATATACCGCACCGCCTACGATGCTGCCACCCACACGCTGGGTAAAACCGATGAACTGTGGGCCGGACAGTGGGACAGGGCTGGCTACCAGAATGGTGTGGGCACCGCAGCACAGTTTGACACGCCCAGCGCTGGCGCGTTTGACGAAGACGGAAACCTATATATTGCCGACAAAAACAACCACTGTATACGCAAAATTACACCCGACGGCACGGTGTCGCTCTATGCTGGTACACCGAAACAAAGCGGTTATAAAGATGGATTGCCCGACGTGGCCAAATTTAACCAGCCCGAAGGCCTCACCATCTTGAGCGACCAAAGCATCATTGTGGCCGACCGCGAGAACCAAGTTATTCGCAAGGTGGTGGTTGAGTAACATTTAAAACCTAACAACAATACACACAAACGAGTTATGAAGAAATTGCTTATACTCATGCTGCTGTGCCTCGTGCACATAGCCGTTATGGCGCAAAATGCAGCTATACATATAAAAGGTGTGGTGCAAGACCCCTATGGCGACCCTGTGACGGGTGCCGTGGTAGTGGTAAAGAACAACCCTGGACTGGGTTCGACCACCGACATTGACGGACAGTTTGAAATTAAGGCCAACAAATATGATGTGCTGCAAATAACATACTTAGGCTTTAAAACCCTCGACCTGCCCGTGGTGAACATTAAAGACCCCAACAACGTGAGTGTAAAGATAGAGGAAGAAAACCAGAAGGTAGACGAGGTGGTGGTAACAGCCAGCGGCTCGCAGAAGAAGAAAACCCTTACTGGTGCCTTTACCACCGTTGAGACCAAACATCTGAACGCCCCCACAGGCAACCTGAGCAACGCGCTGGGTGGCGTGGTGCCGGGCATCATTACCCAGCAGCTGTCGGGCGAACCGGGCGAGAACAAGAGCGAATTCTGGATACGTGGTATCAGCACCTTTGGTGCCAATGCCAGCGCCCTGGTGCTGGTTGATGGCGTAGAGCGTAGCCTAAACGAGATACCAGTTGAAGATATCGAGTCGTTCTCAGTGTTGAAAGACGCATCGGCCACCGCCATCTACGGCCAGCGTGGTGCTAACGGTGTGGTTATCATTACCACTAAGAAGGGTTCGAAAGGAAAGGTGCGGATAAACGGTAAGATACACTATGGCTATAACGCCACGGGTAAACTGCCCGACTATGCTAACGCCTACGACTATGCTCGCCTGGCTAACGAGGCTCGCTTGGCCCGTTATCAGTCGCCACTGTATACCGACGAGCAGCTCGCCATTATTCAGAACGGACTTGATCCCGACCTCTATCCTAACGTCGACTGGCAAGACCTGATGCTGAAAGATGGCGCCTCGCAGTATCGCGCACAGCTTAGCTTTACTGGTGGTAGCGATGCCGCCACCTACTATGTAAGTGGTGCTTATTATAAAGAAGATGGTATATACAAGTCGCAGAGCAAGGAAAACAAGTATAACACCAACTCTACCTACGAGCGTTATAACTATCGTGCCAACTCGGTAATGACGATAACTCCCACCACAAACCTTTCTGTAGGCATTGGTGGCTATCTTATTAACCGCACACAGCCCGGCTCAACATCGGCCGACATCTGGAACGCCTTCTCGCAATATACACCGCTGTCTACTCCCCGCAAGTGGAGCACTGGCCAGTGGCCCATCGTAAACGGAAAGAAAACCCCCGAGTTTTTGCTCACACAAACAGGTTACAAAACCATCTGGCAGAACAAGATGGAGACTAACGTAACCCTTGACCAGAAACTCGACTTCATCACTAAGGGCTTGAGCTTCAGCGGCTCGTTTGCCTTCGATACTTGGAACTCGAACACCATCACCCGTAGCAAGTCGCCCGAGCTGTGGAGCGCACAAAACTATCGCGACGCCTACGGCAACCTTATCTTGAAGCGCGAGCAAACCATTCAGGCCATGACGCAAGCCTCTGAAACATCGGGCACACGTCGCTACTATCTGCAAGCTAAGCTCGAGTATGAACGCCTATTCGCACAAAAACATCAGATAAACGGCCTGCTCATGGTGTACCAAGAGGAAAACTCTGACACAAACCTGGGCAGCAACATCCTTGAGTCGATACCTAAGCGCAATTTGGCTTACTCGGGCCAGGTGCGTTACGGCTATAAGAACCGCTATCTTACCGAGTTTAACTTTGGTTATACTGGCTCTGAAAACTTTGAAAAAGGCAAGCAGTTTGGCTTCTTCCCCGCCTTCTCGGCAGGATGGGTGGCCAGCGAAGAACCCTTTGTGCAGAAACTGGCACCATGGCTCAGCTTCTTCAAGATACGTGGCTCGTGGGGACGTGTGGGTAACGATAAGCTCGCCGGACAGCGCTTCCCATACATCTCGCTCATTTCTGAGACGCCGGATGCCGGCAGTTCCTACAACTGGGGACAGTTTGGCTCAAACCACGTTAACGGCTACCGTATGACCACCGTGGGCACACCTAACCTTACATGGGAGGTGGCTACTAAGTGGGACTTGGGTATCGACTGGGACCTCTTCCACGGCCTCTTTACCGGTACCATCGACTACTTCCACGACAAGCGTACCGACATCTTTATGAAGCGTAACAACATGCCGCTTTCAACAGGTTTGGCCGACCAAACTCCTATGGCTAACGTGGGCGCCATGGAGTCGTATGGTGTTGACGGAAACATTGCTTTCAACAAACGCTTTGGCGAGGTAAACCTCACGCTGCGCGCTAACCTTACCTATCAAAACACTGAGGTGCTGGATATGGATGAGGCTGCTAACGAACTGTGGTATCGCATGAGCCGTGGCTTCCGCCAGGGACAAACACGTGGCCTCATTGCTTTGGGCTTGTTTAAAGATCAGGCCGACATTGACCAAAGCCCCTCGCAAGACAACTTGGCCAACTTCCCCATCATGCCTGGCGACATCAAGTATAAAGATGTAAACGGCGATGGCGTAATTACTGAAGACGATATTGTGCCAATAGGCTATAAGAACACACCGGGCATTATGTATGGCTTTGGCCTGAGCGCATCATGGCGCGGATGGGGCCTGAACATGCTGTTCCAGGGTGCTGGCAAACGCGACTTCTTTGTAGGTGGTAACGGCCCACACGCCTTTCACGATGGCGCTACAGGCAACATCTTGCAGCGCATGGTGGTAGAAGACCGCTGGATACCGGCCGAAATATCGGGCACCACGGCTACTGAAAACCCCAACGCCCTGTGGCCCCGACTGACCTACACTAACAATAATAACAATAACCGAAATAGCACCTTCTGGCTGAAGAACGGACGCTACCTGCGCTTCAAGAACCTGGAGATAACCTACGACCTGCCCCGCAAGATACTGCAACATATACGTATGCAGAGCCTGCGACTGGGCTTTGTGGGCGAAAACCTCTTCACCTGGAGCCCCTTCAAATGGTGGGATCCCGAGGGCAACAACGAGTCGGGCAATGCTTACCCCATTAGCCGCACCTTCTCGTTCTATGTCAACTTCAGTATCTAATAATAAAAAATGACGATATGAAAAAAATATCAATGTTAATAATGCCTGCCCTCATGGCAGGAATGGCCTTCACCTCTTGCTCTGATTATCTCGACGTAGATAAATATTTCTACGACCAGATGACACTCGACTCGGCCTTTTCAAAACGCCAGTATGTGGAGGGATGGTTGGCGAATGCCTTTGAGCCTATCGACCAGTTGGCCGAATCAGACGGCATCACACGCTTCCTTAGCGACGATATCGTAAAATATGATGGCCACGACCTGCAAAACGGCAACTACTCGGCCTCGACCAACAACGACCGTAGCAAAGAACTGCTGTATAAAGGCTATGAGTGTATACGTAAGGCCAGCACACTGATTAACAACGTAGATCGCTGCCCAGAACTGACCAGCAGCGAGAAAGAAGATATGAAGGGACAGATGCGCTTTGTAAGAGCGTATGCTTACTGGGCTCTGTTGCGCCACTTTGGACCTGTGCCCTTGGTACCCGAAGAGGGTATGGACGTGAGCCTCTCGTACGAAAAATTGTCGCTGCCCCGCGTGCCCATCGACGAGACTGTAAACTTTCTTGACAACGACCTGAAGATTGCGGCTCGCTCGCTGCCCCTGCGTCGCACCGTGAACAACATGGGACATCCCACACGTGGCGCCGCCCTGGCCTTGCGTGCACGACTGTTACTGTGGGCTGCCAGCCCGCTGATGAATGGCAACAAAGACCTCTTCAACGTGAAAGACAAGCAGGGAAGACAGCTGGTTCCGCAAGAGTATGATGAGGCTAAATGGGCCAAGGCCGCTGCCGCCGCTAAGGAGGTAATGAACCTTGGTATGTATAGCCTATACACCATTGAGCCCGACCCCACGACGCCCGACTATGAGCGCCCACCCTACAATGCCGAATACTCTGACAAGAAATTCCCCGACGGATGGGCTGATGTTGACCCCTATCTCTCGTATAAGTCGATTTTTGATGGCACTATTCAGGGCTCGAAGAACCCGGAACTTATCTTCACACGTACCAAGGCTGGTGGTGGCCAAACTAACTACTGGGTGAAGGAGAGCATGCCGCGCACACTGAGCGGTAACAACTCGATAGGTGTCTCGCAGAAACAGGTTGATGCCTATCTGATGGATAACGGACAAACGGTGGCCGAGGCTAAGCAGAGTGGCTACTATCGCGAAGACGGATTTACAACGTCGGCCAGCGCCCTGAACGAGGGCGGTGCACCCTTCTTGCCTGCGGGCGTGTCGTGGCAATATGCACATCGTGAGCCGCGCTTCTATGCCTCAATAGCTTATTGTGGATCAATATGGAAGTGTTCAAGCGCCAGCGAAAAAGGGTATCGCAACCAGCAGATTTTCTACTATCGCGACCTGAACGATGGCAAACAGGGCTTTAAAGAAGACTGCCCCTTGACGGGCATTGGCTTTAAAAAGTTTGTGAACGATGAAGATGCCTACACCACGGGCGGATACATTATTGAAAAAACCGAGCCTACCTTCCGCTATGCCGAGATACTGTGCATCTATGCCGAGGCGCTGAACGAGCTTACATCGGGCAAAGAATATAGCATTGAGGGATATAACAACGAGCCGGTGGTGGTGAAACGTGATGCTGCCGAGATGCGTGCCGCAATGAAACCGATACGTATGCGTGCGGGTGTGCCTGATTTTAGCGACATGACCTACAACGACTCGGAACTGATGCGTGCAGCCATCAAGCACGAACGTCAGGTTGAGTTCGTGGGCGAAAACAGCTTCCGCTACTACGACTTGCGCCGCTGGAAGGATGCACTGATTGAAGAAAACCAGCCGTTTATGGGCTGCAACATCAACATCAGCAACGACGAGAGCCGCGTGCAGCAGTTCTATCGTCCCACGGTGGTGGCTTCAATGCCTAAGGTGTTTATACAGAAAATGTATCTGTGGCCCTTCACCACAGACGAGCTGAAGCGAAACGTTAACCTGACACAGAACCCTGGCTGGTAAGCCTATCGGTGGCATGTATATTTAGAATAAATGATTTTTATTGAACGATAAAAGATATGAAAAGTAATATTTTCAAGCATATCTGCCAGGGCACACTGCTGGCTGCGGTGGCCCTCTGCACAGTGTCGTGTGAGGATGAACTCGACTCAGAGCTGTTCACCAAATACTCGTATCTGATGGACAATGGCTGGCAAGAAAACATTGAGATGCCTATCAACGACGATAATACGGTTGACCTGCCTGTTTACTTTGGCGTGAATGGCACCTCGGGCAATGATAAAGATATTATTGTAAAGCTGGATGTTGATGCCGACACACTGTCGCTCTTCAACTTTGATAAGTTTAAAAACGAAACAGCCTCTTACTATGATCTCTTGCCCGCCGGCTGCTATACCTTTGATAAGCCGCAGTACACCATTCCTAAGGGCGACCTTAACGCAAAGGCGGTGTGCCATATTGACCTGGCTACGCTGCGCCAGCACGACATCTATAACGAGTATGTGTTGCCCGTAAAGATTGCCTCGTCAGAGGGCGAAGTGGTAGGCCCATCGCGCTACACCAAGGCGCTGTATTATCTGAACTTTACAAACAAGTATTCGGGCGTGTATGCTGGCAACGGCACCATCAAGCAGCTGGGCACGTCTTACTCGGCCGAGGTCTCGGGCAAACAGCTCTATGCCATCTCTAAAGACGAGTGCTATATGTATGCTGGTAATATGGATCGCACGAAAACGGGACATAAACAGTATGTTGTCACCACAAAGTTTAACGACGATGGCACACTTGACGTTACGGCCAATAACGAGGCTATAGCCCTTGTGCCAGTGAAGGGTAAGTGGCAACAGAAGTTTTATACCAACGTGTCTGACTCGCGCAAACTGATACGTATGGTTACGGTAACGATAGGTTATGAGTATTCTGACCTTGATAAAGCTGACGACAACGTGCGCTATAGATACGAAGGAACGCTCACAAAGAGTGAAGATGTGTTTAAGAAAGACTTCCCCAACGCTAAGGTTGAGGTGGAGGATTAAACCCAAAACGGACATTAGGCCGTTAAAGACGTATTTTTAATAAAACAAAAACGCGCCCTGCAAAGATGAAGGCTATCTGAATGATGCCTTCGCCTTTGCAGGGCGGTTTTTTTTTAGTTGACGAGTTGACAAGTTGACAAGTTCTTGCTGAAGCAAGCGGCAAAGCCGAGCGGACAAGCTGTTTGCTTTATCGGCTATAGCCTGGATTGTTGGGCATAAGGTTGGGGTTGATGTCCATTTGTGTTTGTGGCACCGACCACAGATAGTCGCGATTTTCGTCGAAGATATACTTGTCGAGACGTATGTTCTCGGTGTTGTTATTGATAAAACGGGCACCCAGCACATAGCCATCAAGGCATTGCTTGCCTATGCGCCAACGCTTGATGTCGAACCAACGCAGACCCTCAAGTGCCAACTCGCAGCGGCGCTCACGACGTATAATGTCGCGCATATCGGCTTGGGTGGCCGTGGTAGGATAATCGAGGGCCGAGGCCAGGGTGAAGCCTGCACGTTGGCGTATAGGGCGCAGGGTGGCGTTCCATACCTCTTGGCTCATCTTTCCTTGCTCGTTCATGGCCTCGGCATACATTAGCAGCACGTCGGCATAGCGCATGGTGATGATGTTGATTGACGATGCCAGACGGTCTTCGTGCTTGGCATCATAATATTTGCGCACATAATAGCCTGTGGGCGTTTGGTTCTTGTTGGGGCCCGCATAGGCATCGGTGGTGATGTTTGAGTTGGGGTGGGTGTATATAATCTTGCCTGTGGTGCCATCGGGCACGTTGTCGCTCCATCGGTAGCCATCATACACCACGGTGGCAGTGAGGCGTGGGTCGCGGTGGGCGTAGGGGTGTTTTGCATTGTATAGTGGCGAGGCATCGGTGGTGAGGCCGTCTTCCATCAGATAGGCGCTGACAAGGCTCTCGGTGGGGGCTCGGCCATTCACGCGTGCCCCTACTGATATGGGTGCCATATCGTGCATCTCGCCCCATGTTCTTACGCGGGGTGCATACTCGTAGTCGGCTATAATCTCGGCGTTATATTCGGCATCTTGGCTGAACAGGTCTTGATAGTTGGGATAGAGGGCGTAGTGGCCATACTGCTCTTGCTCGTTCATAAGCATGAGGCAGTATTGTTCTACGGCGGCCCAATCGGCATCGTACAGATAGGCACGGGCCTGAAGCATTATGGCGGCACCGCGTGTTATCTGTCCGCGCTCGTCGTTGGTAAGGTCGTCGCGGCGGGGCAGATAGTTCACAATGGCTGTTAGCTCGTTGTGTATGGCTGTCATTACCTGTGTGTGGGGTGTGCGGCTCACGCGTTTGGCCTCGGCGGTGGTAAGGTTGGTGGTAAAGTAGGGCACATCGCCATATAGCGAGGTGAGGCGTAGATACATCCATGCCCTAAGGTATCGTGCCTGTGCCTTCATGCGAGTAAGGGTGTGCTGGTTAGCCTGTAGCTTATCTATGTTTTCAAGAAACATATTGGCGGTCTTGATGCCTGCATACAGGTTTTTCCATGTGGTGGCAAAGGTGGTAGTGGTGGTTTCGGCATTGCCATCGCGTATGGTGCGCTCGTCGCAGAAGTCGCGAGCGTGGATAAGGTTGTCGGTAAGGGTCTCATCGTTCCACATGGTGCCTGCCGAATAGTGCTGGTTATACACCATGTTTAGCATGTATTGTGCCTTCTCTATCGAGGTCCAGAACTGATCTTCTGGGTAGGTGCCCAAGGGGCTCGTATCCATGTCGTTACAGGACACCAGGCATAAGAGTGCTCCGCCCGCCAGTATAGAGCGTAGCAGTGGGGCAATGATGCCCTGCTTACGCTGCCCTATGGCGGTATGCTTAGGTGTGCACGTGGGGGCGTGTTTAGTGGTATGTTTGTTAATGTGCATGGTGCGTAGCGTGTTAAAAGTCGATGTCGAAGCCCATACCCCAATAGCGTAGGGGTGGGTAGGTGGTGCCTGTGTTTGAGGCGCCGAAGGTCATACTGCTGTCAAACTCAGACGATTCGGGGTCGATAAAGCATGTGGGCGACAGCGTGAGCAGGTTCTGCCCCGTGAGGTATAGGCGGCAGCGCTGTATGTGTAGCGCTCGTGTGAAACGCGGTGGCAGCGTGTAGCCTATGGTTATATTTTTAAGTCGGGCATAGGCGGCATTGAAGATGTAGATGTCGGAACCTATGCGATAATTGTTGTTCTCTGACGTTGACCCTTGCGCCGCGAGACGTGGACGTTTGCTGTTGGGGTTGCTGGGGGTCCAGTAGTCGGTTTGGTGCTTGTAGATGGTGTAAGCATAGTTGCCAAAGAAGGGCTCTACCAGCTCGCCACGCACCATCATATCGCGCTTGCCCACACCATTGATAAAGATGCTGGCATCGAAGCCTTTCCAGGTAAAGGTGTAGGTAAAGCCGAAGGTGTAACGTGGGAATGCGTTGCCCAGCACATAGCGGTCGTTTGAGTTGATAATGCCATTGCCATCGCGGTCAACATAGCGCACGTCGCCAGGATATACGATGGCACCCACAGGTAGGGCAGCATCGGCAATCTCGGCCTCGCTCTGAAAGATGCCTGCCGTGCGGTAACCGTAGTAAGAATGTATAGGTGCGCCCACCTTTTTCACGATCCACATCTCATCGAGCGAGCTTATCTGCATCTGTTCGGGCAGGCTACGCAGGCGGTTGCGGGTGTCGGCCATGTTGAAGGCAAAGGTGTGCTCGGTTTGTGCGCCCTTTAAACGATACTGTAAGGATAGCTCCCATCCCTGGTTTGACATGCTGCCTATGTTTGTGATGGCGGCGTTGGTGCCAAACACGGCGGCTACCTCGGGGCGCATAAGTATGTCGTTTGTGTTTTTGTAGAACCAGTTGAAGCCCAAGGTAAGGCGCTGATGTAGAAATGTGGCATCGAGACCTATGTTGAACGACTGGGTGCGCTCCCACCGCAGATTGTCGGAACCCATGGTGAAGCCCGCGCCCGTTACCCCCTTGTTGTTAAAGGCGTAAGCGTTGTTATACAGAATGTAACGTGTGAAGCGGTCGTAAGCATTGATGCTTTGGTTGCCCAGCACACCGTATGAGGTGCGCAGCTTGATGTGGCCCACGTTATGGCGATAGGTGCTGAGGAAGGGCTCGTCAGTAACGAGCCATGCGGCAGAGATAGAGGGGAAGAAGCTCCAGCGATGTGCGTTGGCAAACTTTGAGGTGCCATCGTATCTGAAGTCGAACTCGCTGATGTAGCGGTTGGCCCAGTTGTAGGTTACGCGCCCGAGCACCGACGAGATGCTGGTGCTCGTTTGCTGTTCAGGGCTTACGGTGGTGCCATCGCCCGGAATAACGTAGGCATTATCGCCTGTGGTGGTGCCAAAGTCGGCATTGGCATAATATAGGCGCACGCTGTTTGTGGTGCGGGTGGTGCTCTCGTTGCTAATGCCTAACAATGCCTTTATGTGGTGGCGTTGCAGCTGACGCTCGTAATTGAGCAGCAACTGTGTGTTGATAAGATACGAGTCGGCGTTTTGGTCGTTCACCTCGCGGCGCTGTCGGTCGTAGCGGGTGGGCTTGCTTTGGTTCTCGTTGGTATAATAGGGCACGGTAAACTGGCGGCTGTACCGGTGGCTGCCCATCACGTTTACGCCCACCACACCTTTTAGCGAGAGGTGATGGCCAAGGTCGAGATTGGCTGTTACGTTGGCGGTGAAGTCGTTCTTACGGCTCTTGTCGGTGCCACCGGCTTCGAGGCTTCCTAAGGGGTTAAACTCTGACAAGATATCGTTGAGCAGATACTTGCCGTTCGCTTTCATCTTATAATAATAGTAGGGTGGCACGCGCGAGGCATCGCGCTCAAGACTGGTGCCTGTGGTGGCCAGGTTGTCTTCGCGCACGAAGGACAGCAGGGCTTGCAAATTCAGTCGGCCAGCCTGCATCTCAACGTTTGAGCGTAGGTTATAGCGTTGTGTGCCATAGTTTTTGTTGCCCACATAGTTGCTGGCTTGGTCAAAATATCCAGCCGACACCATATAGGTGGCCTTGTCGGTGCCTCCGCTCACACTCACGTTATAGTTTTGTTGTAGGGCAGTGCGAAAAATCTCGCGCATGAACCATTGCTCTTCGCTTTGGTGCTTGCGAAGGTCGGCTATCTGCTCGTCGGTAAACTCGATATAGCCGCCCACGTTCTTGTACGACTCGTTGCGCATCTCGGCATTGCGCCAGCCTGCCACAGGCTCGTAAAGCAGGTGTGGCGTTTGCCAGCCCACTGACGAGGTGAGCTTTACTGAAGGGCGCTCGTTAAGCTTGCCCTTGCGGGTGGTGATGAGCACCACGCCATTGCTCGACCGTGAGCCATAGATGGCAGCGGCGCCCGCATCTTTCAGCACCGATATGTTGTCGATATCGTTCATGTTAAGGTTTGACAGGGCATCGTCGTTGCACACCATGCCATCAACCACCACCAGCGGGGCATTGCTGTTCAGGGTGCTGATGCCGCGTATGTTGATGTTGTTGACCAAGGCGTTGGGGTTAGCGCTGCGGCGCTGGATGGTGAGGTTGGGCGAAAGGCCCTGTAGCGCCTCGGTGAGGGTAGAAACGGGCTGCTGACTTACATCGGTGCCGCGTAGCTTGTCGACAGCGCCTGTAAGTGTTTGTTTGCGTGTGGTGCCATAGCCTATCACCACTAACTCGTTTAGTTTGTTTACGGCTTCGCGTATGACGATGGTGCCTAACTGTAGGCGGTGGCGCACGGGCACATTGGCACTTTCGTAACCTATGTAGCTGATGTGTATGCTGCCTTGTGGCGAGACGTTTAGCGTAAACAGGCCATCGGCATCGGTAACGGTGCCTCGGCGGGTAGAGGGGTCGATAACGGTGGCGCCTAATACGGGCAAGCCCTCTTGATCGAGCACACGTCCTTGCACAATGAAGGGGGGCGCTGAAGAAGGGGCCGATGTGTTGGTAGAAGTATTGCTTTTATTGTAGGCTTTGCGATACAGAATGATAAGTTTTTTCTCGATAATGAAGCTGATGCCGGGTGGCAGAATGGTGCGCAGCACGGTCTTGATGGGGGTGTTGCGGCAGTGTATGCTTACGCGTAGCTGCTCGTCAATAACGTCGGCTTTGTAGATGAACGACATGTGGGTTTGTCGTTCAATATCGTGTATAACCTTTCGCAACGGTTCATTGTCGAACCGCTGTGTGATGGTTTGGGCTTGAACAATATGGCAAGCCACAAACATCGTCAGAGCGATAAGCAGCCTTCTTGCTGCCGTAACGATGTGCATGAAAAGGTTTTAGTGTGTAGTAGGTATGAGCGTATGTTGTGGGGGTGTTTGTGTGGGGTGCTTGTGTGTGGCGAGCGGACGTTACTGTATGGTTAGCGTGTCGCCATTGCGTGTAATGTTGTGGCCCGTAATGCGTGTGAGGGCCGATGCCACCTCGTCGATGGTTTCGTTGTTCTGTAGCATCACTGATATGCGCATGTTGGCACACTGGCGGTTGGCCAGGTGTACGTTTACGTTATACTGGCGGTTCAGCACGCGGCCAAACTGCTCAAGGGTGATGTCGGGATACATTAGTCGGCCCGAGCGCCAGCCATCGGCAAAGCCATCGGTAGCGTAGCGTTGCAGCTGGCCTGTAGCCTTATCAAGCTGCACGGCATCGCCAGGGGCAAGTGATAGGTTTTGCTTGCCGTCGCTCAGCTCTACCTTGCCTTCCATCAGGGTGGTGGTAGAGATGGGATCGTTGTCGTAGGCCGACACGTTAAACTTGGTGCCTTTTACCGTAATATCATAGCCCTGTGTGTGCACGGTAAAGGGCTTGCCTTGGTGCTTTTGTACCTCAAAATAGGCTTCGCCATGCAGCTCTACGCGGCGGTTGTCGTTGTTAAACTGGTTTGTGTAGGCTAACGATGAGCCTCCGTTGAGCCATACCTTCGACCCATCGGGCAGTGTTACCTGTGTCTTGCTGCCAGCCGGGGCCGAGCAGAGATAGGTTTGTGTGGCGGTAGAGCCCGAGAACGACCAAATGGCGGCGCAACCTATAATGACGATGATGGCAGCGACAGCTACAGCCTTGTGCCACCACTGCATGTGCACGGTGCGACCTATATGTGGGGTGCTGTCGCTGGGTGTGGCAGCTGTGTGGGCGGGAGAAGTTTCTTCGTCTTCAGCGTGGTCGATGGCGTTTTGCAGGCGTTGCCATGCTTGGTCAACGGCAGGCGCTGGCGTGCTGAAGATGTTGGCTTCCCATTCTTCCATCCATTGGTTGAAGAGGGCGGCTTGCTCTTCGCCTTGCTTTATAAAGGCATCAATCATGGCTTCTTCTTCATGGGTGGCTTCACCATTAAGGTAGCGCATGACGATGGGCTTATATTCATGGGGTTGTATATTCATATTTTATATGTGTCTTGTCTTTATATAATTTATCTAATAATCTAAATAGCTCTAAATAGCCCAAATAACCTTTTTATATTCGGTCTGTTTCCTATGTTACAATCAACTATATATGAGTATAACCGTTAGTTGGCTTGTTTTTCAACCTACAACACCATGGTTTTGATGTTTTTTAATATGAATAGGTGCTGGTAGGGCTTGAAAAGTTGGGCTTGTAGTGCTGTGGTTGTATGTTGATGAGTTGCTAAAAATCGGTGGGGTAGTGCTTCTGTATGTAGGCTTTCACCTTTTCGCTGGCTTTGTTTACCAGTTTGGCCACGGCCGATATGCTGATGTTCATCTCTTCGGCGGCTGATTGCAAGGTGCAATCGTTGAGGCGCACGTATCGATAAGCCTCTTGTTGCCGATCGGGTAGGTTGTTGAGCACCGTGTTGAGCAGCTGTTGTAACACTGAGCCATCGACGCTGGTGGGGTCGGCACTGTTGGCGCTGTTGGCGCTGATGCTGAGGTTGGTGGCGTATAGATGTTCAACCTCGCTGTGTGGCATGTGGTCGAGGTATCGGCCTATGTAGTTTTGATGCTCAATATAGTTGAGGCAGCGGTTACGCACGCTCACCAGCAAAAGGGCCGACAACGAGACACAGCGTATGTTGCCACGGCGCTCCCACAGATACACAAACAGCTCTTGCACAATATCTTGTGCGGCGTCTGGGTCGGCTAGATAGTGCTGTGCATAGCGGGTAAGTCGTGGGTAGAAGAGGCGGAAGATGGTTTCCAACGCTTTTCTGTCACCAGCATTTAGCTTGTTTATAAGTATTTGTTCTTGTTCGGGTAGCATGGTTGTAAGCTCCTTCTATTCTTTCTTCTTGGTTCGTTATGTTTGCAAAGTTATAAAAAATATTGCAACCAGCGGCTATATAGCTATGTTTTATCTTATGGCTATCGTGGTTTATTAGGTCTAAAAGGTCTTCCCATCCTCAGCTTACTTGTCTATGTATGATGCAACAAAATATACAATCGAAATGACCGTATAAAGGAAACACGGCAAGAATATCCAAAGCAAAGTCTTTACCCAACCATTTGACAACCCTTGAATTTTATATCTCTCACTTTGGCAATAAAGCTATCAATGGCTTTTGTAACTGCGTCTGCTTTATCGGTGGCTTTATCCAAGTTGTCCTTGGCTTCCTGCAAAGAACCAGTTGCCGTTTCAAGACTGAGTCCACTTTTATTACCCTAACTGCAACAACGCTTAACAGCAATACAATATTTGTATTTCTAACCGCTCAAAACAGCGTGCTGAACACACAAAGAAATCTTTAGCTCAAAATTCGTGAGTTTTGAGCGTGCAGCACTATTTGGCTTATACACAATACATTACACGCATGCAAGCCAAAGTGTGCAATTTTTCATAGCTAAAAAAATGCCTAATTCATTGCAAAAGGACCTCTGTTGCACTCCATTTAGGCTTCCGTTGCCTTCCAACTGTAGCCCTTTTGCATTCCAAAAGGACTACTTTTGGAAGGCAAAGAGGACTTAATTGCATGACAAGGTAATTGCGGGCACTGCAAAAACCACCAAAATCGCCCTCACAAATCTCTAGAATCAATTTTTATTTTGTAATACTTTTTTACTGTCTGTCTTATATTTGCATCACGTTAAAATGGGACACTGATCCGACTACGAATTCCATTGCACATGCATCGCCTCACGAAAGGTTTGGCCCAAAGGCAAGCACAACCTCGACGTGATAGCCGCACGTTGCGGATACGACCTAACCAACCATCACCATGCTTTGGCAGACGCAGAAGCCTGTGCTGCCATAGCGATGGAGATATTGTAAAACGTAAATATATAACATATCACTTACCCAGCTGTTTTTCGATAGCCTTCATAGCTTTCTTGCCGTCTTGTTTCTTTGAGTCGGCACCAGCCTTGTCGTTGCTTATGTCGAGGAAGTTCTTGTATTGGATTCGGTCGTTGAGAGTCAACGACAGAATCTCGCACTCAATTATCTGGTCTATCTGACCTGTATAGAACGGACGCATGCAGGTGTTGAACGTGCCCTTGTCCAGACTTTCTACGCTGATGAAGCGATAGTAGTCGGTATTCTTCGAGTGGAATAGAATCGACAGCACATCGTCGGGCATGGCAGGACTCACAAATACTATCTTCGACTTATTGTTGATGGGCTTCTCAACCCACTCTTCAGTATCGACGAGCTCGTCGATGTGTATCTTTGAAATCTCGCCAGTCTCGTACACCACAACCAACATACCTTTCAACTCCTCATCATAGAGGCCCAACGAGAGGCAGTCGTACAGTTTCTGAGGCGTTACGCTGTATTGGTTGTCGTTGAAGATGTTGATGTACGTAGACAAATCGTCCGACTGTATGTCATCGTCCTTATGGCGATACATGCGTATCTCGCTTGTCTTTATAGAGTCGAGTCCGGTGGTAAACTCCAACGGACGACCGTCTTTCTGCTCCTCCATGTCAGTTACGACATCCGTGGCAGTATGCTTTGCTGCATCAACTATTTCGCTGACAAGCTGCTGGTTGATGGTAGGCGCCATCTGGAGTCGGTTGCTGATAAACGCATTCTGATACTCCTCAGAGACATGGCGCGACGACGTGCCGCGTCGCTCGTAGAACACACCGTCGATGCTAATGGGTTGCGGGCAGGGCTTGATATTGATGACGTAGACCGTAGTGTGGGCATCCTCGTCGAAAGAGGTGCTGATGCAATGGTCGGCAAGTTCGCCGGGCACAAGCATCTGGTTGATTTTGTTGCGCACATAGGTGTCGTACTTGTCCTTGCTGCCCTCAAAGAGCGGGTGCTTGAGGTCTTCTTCTATGCCACGCTCAAGGTGGGTCTTGTCGTCGACACCGATGTAGAGCACGCCACCCTCAGCATTGAGGAAGGCGCATATTTCCTCCATAATCTTATGCGTCTGACGAGAAGGGTCGGGATGCATGGTGTCGGGAGGACAGATGACAGACGTCTTGAACTCCTTGGTGAACGTCTCCTGACCGTAATCCTTCTTCGGATTCTCTTTTTTCTGCAGCTTCAGTAGTTCCTTGATATGCTCATGCACATCGCTTGCCTGCGCAAGCATATTGGTCTTCTTCATGAAGTTGAACGAGAGGATGAGCTGCGCCAGCTGTACGAGGTCGGGATTTGACGTCTCGCAGGCTATCTCACACAACTCCCTGTTATGCTCGTCATGACCGAGATAGCTCACAATCTGCAGTTTGCGGAACTGCTGATGTAGTGTGGAATGCTGTGTGAAGAACTCGGCATTGTTCTGCTGGAAGCGGTTGATGAGGTCTGCTGATATACTGTTGTTGATATCAAACTCGTAGAGAAGTTCGATGAGCGCCATCTTGCTTGCATAGTACTTTATCTGCTCTTCGTCTTCCATGACGTGAGCCATCATACGACTGAATCCAAGATAGTTGTACGCCTTAATGTAGTCGTTTTCGAGAGAAGCCACATTATCTATAATGTTCATTATCTCCCTCACGCGTTCCTTCTCTATCACATCAGGACCTTCCACTTCCTCTTCTGTCTCAACCGTCTCCTCATAGACATCGCCACCGGATAAGATGTTAATGAGATTATTGAATGCTTCAGCCAGTGTGAGCTGCTTTTCGTGTGCGATGCGTAAGAATATAGCATTCATAAAGCCAGGTCTGCCGCCTTCAATACAGCCCACCTCGATGACAGTGCCTTTCGGCATCTGTATCGGTGTATTGCCCTCATCGTATCTCACAGCCATAGAAAAGCCCTGTTCGCTCACTGCATAGAATGGTAAAAGCGTGTTGCCGCCCGTCACCACACAATACATCTTGTCGGTGTAGTCGATATTATCGTAGCGGTAGTCATTGCACAATTTGTCCAAATAGGTCTTCGACTCGAAGCGATAGGTACCATCCTCCATTTGCTCTACAACATTAGCGCTGAAAATCATCGGCTTGCCGTTCTTCTCGAAGGAGAACAAGCCCACCGTAGGAGTAGCATATCCCACCATATCGGCCATGCGTATCACGCCGCGTCCCACCACATCATCTGGGTCAACTACAAGACATTCGAATGTAGGAGTCTCGGCAGCGGTCTGCTTGGTGATGATAATGCCATACTCCTCGCCTAATTTGGGACGAGAATACACCTCAGATTTCTTCTCAAGACGTTTGTTTGTACTGATGATGTTGTTTAAGGCATCTGCCCAAATGCGCTTGTAGGGCTGTATCGACTTGCGGTTCTGCTTGCCTATAGGCGAAGGCTTGGTAAACTGCCGCACCTGAAGATTGTGCCACAGCTCAAGATAGTCGGGCACCATGTCGTGACAAAAGTCGGCATCGTAGGCTTTCGGAACAATACTGATGGTGTTGTTGCTCACAAGTATGTCGGCATCCTTACCCTCATACTTCAACGAGGATATGCCATCCGGGATAAACTCCTTCACCTGGTTGTATATGACGTTAACCATACGGTCGGGGTCGTCCGTATAGTTTATCATGTGAGGCTCTTCCTGAATGACACCGATAAGCGTGTGGTAAGCCACATCGAGCATCTTCATAGGGTCTATCACGCCCACCTTTGCACAATAGCGGTAGAGCATGGAGAGATTGAGAATGGGGTCGATAAGCATATCGTCGTCATTCTCTGCAAGATTGAACTGCAGAGCAAGCGACTGTACCATGTTAGCCAATGCCTTGCGGTCTACAGTCAGGCGGTCCTGATTATTGTCGAGCGACTGGATGAAGAACTCCAGCAGCTTGATCCACACTATCTTGAAAGGCGGACGCTTCCAGTTGTTGATGTCGCAACTACGCAGAGTGTCAAACACCTTTGGCATCATCTCGTCGAGGAACTCAGAACCACTCTCGCCCTTCGACTTGATGAGGAATATGCACATCATGATGTAGAACATCTTCTTCGGGTGGAACACATATCCGGTTTTCTGCAACTTTCGAAGAAGTTCGTCAATCATCCCACCTTCCTTTTCCGACTTGACATATTCAAGAGCCTGTATGTAGTAGCCTATCTGCTCTATGAGCGTACTGAACCGCTCCTCAAGCACCTCACGCTCATTGACATTGCAATCTTTGAGCAACGTACTGTTTTCAAGTACGTCAAGACATGACTTTTGTATGTTTCTCAGCTTATCAATGTCGGTGAATTGGTCCTTGCACACGGTGTATATCCACTTGTAGCATTCGGAATCGAAATAGCCGGAAAGGTTGTCAGAAAGAAGCAGATTCGTAACCGACTCGGCATACTCCATCTTCGTATCGAACAAAGCCTTCATATTGTCGAAGCCTATCGTGAACTGACTACGTTCGACACTAATCTTCTCTATCAGCTCCACCACACATCGCTTGTCGCCTATTGACTTTATCCTGCACTTTATCTTTGGAGTAATCGTAGGGTTTATCTGGTATTTCTTGTCAAGATAAGTCTGATAGCCGAGGTCGTCCTTGAGAAGATAGAACGTAGGCGTTGTCTTTTCAATGCGATACATCACCTCATCACCTTCCTTGTAATGCCGCCTTAAAAGCGTCTGCATGTCCTGGGTAATATAACAATAGTTTTCCTGTCTCTTATACACATCTGACGCTGCCGACGACTTAATAGGTGTAGAT
>OWJF01000504.1_pt1 | contig 19878 bp, 10 predicted proteins | sample 1732941 | NCBI WGS metagenome assembly OWJF01 (sample SAMN05065770, study PRJEB22554) | human gut metagenome | biome: ENVO:2100002; feature: ENVO:00000062; material: ENVO:00002003 | host: Homo sapiens | place: USA
AACGCGAAGTTGGAGGTATCGTACATCGGCATGGTCACCAAGACCGTCAAGGCCGTAAAGAACATGAAGATTGTATTGGATCCAGACAACCAATCTTTGGATGAGGTAATGGTTGTTGCTTATGGTACTGCCAAGAAGAGTGCCTTCACTGGTTCGGCTGCTGTAGTAGGTTCTGAGGAACTTTCCAAGAAGGTTACCACTAACGTAGCTGATGCTTTGGTTGGTTCTGTATCTGGTTTGCAGATGCGTGGTAGCTCTGGCCAGCCTGGTGCAGGTCAGGGTAGCATCAACATTCGTGGTATCGCTTCTATGTATGCTGCTACAGACCCATTGGTAATTGTCGATGGTGCTCCTTATTCTGCAAGTCTTTCTAATATCCCTACAGATGATATCGAGTCGGTTACTGTATTGAAGGATGCAGCTTCTGCTGCTCTTTATGGTGCACGTGGTGCTGCTGGTGTTATCATTGTAACAACCAAGAAGGGTGCCAATAATTCAGAAGGCAAGATTAATGTCGACATGAAGTGGGGTTCCAACTCTCGTGCCGTTCCTGAGTATGATGTTATCACAGATCCAGGTCGATATTACGAGGCTGTGTACTCAGAATATTACAACAAATATTACTATGGTGATGGCTTGAATGCCAGCAAAGCCAATGTAAAGGCAAACTCTGCTATGTTGAATAAGTTGGCATACAATGTGTACAGCTATCCTGACACAGAGCAGCTCATTGGTTTGGACGGCAAGTTGAATCCTAATGCAACTTTAGGCCGCACTATCACTGGTGCCGGCGGTAAGTCATACTATGTAACACCTGACGACTGGACAGATGCTGTGTTCCAGAACTCTTTGCGTCAGGAATATAACGTAAACGCAAGTGGCGGTTCTGACCGTTCTTCTTATTATGCCAGCTTAGGTTACTTGAATGATGAGGGTATCATCAAGAACTCAAGTTACGAGCGAATCACTGCTCGATTGAAGGCCGACTATCAGATCAAGAAGTGGTTGAAGTTGGGCGCCAACATTGGCTTTGTACACTCTACACAGACTGCCAATGCCAACTTAGCTACCAGCTTGAGCTTCACATCCAGTATGGCTCCTATTTATCCATTGTATCTCCGTCAGATTGACGAAAATGGCAACGTATATATCCCAACCGACGAGAGAGGCTTGCCTTTATACGACTTGGGCTCTTCTACATTAGGTATCAACCGTCCATTCAACAACAACTACAACCCTATTGCTTCCAACAACTATGACAAGAGTGAGAACAAGGGTAATCAGTTGAATGGTACATTCACCGCAGATATTCAGATTACAGACTTCTTGAAGGCCAACTTGACCAGCACCATTATCTGGGGACATACCAATGCGACAGGCTATGCCAATCCATTCTTCGGTTCTAAGGCGGGTGTGAACGGTTCGCTTTCTAAGTCTTCTACAGAAAGCTGGCGTCAGAACCACGTACAGACTCTTACCTATTTCGACAACTTTGGCAAGCATGGTGTTACCGTGATGCTTGGTCACGAATACTACAAGATTAACAGCACCTATCTTGATGCCTTGGCTGAGGGCGGCTTCTCGCCAAGCATCTTGCAGATTAGCGCCTTTGCCAACAAGAAGGATGCAAGTGGCTATGAGTCAGCTTACAATGTAGAGGGTTTCTTCGGCAATGCTCAGTACAATTATGACAACAAGTATTTCGGCTCTTTCTCTTATCGTCGTGATGCTTCTTCACGCTTTGCCAAGGAGAACCGTTGGGGTAGCTTCTGGTCAGTAGGCGCAGCTTGGCTGATCAACAAGGAGGCATGGTTTAAAGCTCCTTGGGTAGACGAGTTGAAGTTGAAGGCTTCTATCGGTCAGCAGGGTAACGATAACATCGGCAACTGGGCTTACACCGACCTCTATACCTTGTCTCAGGTTTCTGATACAGAGATGTCTGCATCTTTCGCACGCTTGGGTAACAAGAATATCACTTGGGAAACTACCACCAACTTCAACATTGGTACTGAGTTCAGTTTCTTCAAGGGTCGACTGAGTGGTAGCTTCGACTTCTATACCAAGAAGACTACCGACTTGCTCTTCTGGCTGCGTGTGCCAGAGTCACAGGGTACTCGTGGCTACTACAGCAATGTGGGTGACCTTCGCAACACGGGTGTTGAGTTGACCTTGACAGGTCACATTTTCCGCACCAAGGATTTCGACTGGTCAGTTACAGCCAACTTGGCACACAACAAGACCGAAATATTGAAGCTTGACTCTACTTCAAAGAACCAGTTTGGTGGTTTCTCACAGGCAAGTGACATGAGCTACACCATGTATTGGTACAAGGAGGGTGGACCTCTCTACAATGGTTTCCTGCCTAAGTATGCTGGTGTCAACGAAAAGGGTGAGGCGCTCTATTGGGTAGACGAGGATGTCTCAGACAGTGAAAGAACAGGTCGCCCTGGTCAGAAGTTGTCTTACACTACAACTGACGCCAGCAAGGCCAGCAACTATGAGACAGGTTCTTTGTTGCCAAAGGTATCTGGCGGTCTTAGCACCACTGTTTCTTATAAGGGATTTGATGCTACATTCAGCTTCGACTACCAGATTGGAGGCAAGGTGTACGATATGAAGTATGCTGGTTTGATGAATCCTCTGACAGCCAACTCTACAGGTGGTGTGGCTATTCATAAGGACTATATCAAGTCATGGAGTCCTAACAATACCAGCAGCAACATTCCTCGCTGGCAGTATGGTGATGACAACAATCAGGCATCTGACCGTTTCTTGACCAACGCAAGTTACTTCAACTTCCAGTCATTCACAGTAGGTTACACCTTCCCAAAGAACTTGATACCATACTTCTCTAAGATTCGCATTTACTGCTCTGGTGAGAACCTTGGTTTCATCTCTGCTCGCAAGGGCTTGGATCCACGCTACTCTTATGACGGCGTGACTGGCACAAGTTACTCACCTACACGTAATATCTCTGGTGGTATTCAATTGACGTTCTAAAAACATTAAAAGACGAAACAATGATGAAAATAAATAAAACAGCATTTGTTGCTCTTGCTTTGGCAGCAACTTCGTTCACCAGTTGTATCGAAGAAGTTGACCCACAGAGCAGCACTGTAACCATAGACCAGGCTGCTTCGGCACCCAACTCGTTCAACAAGTTCGTATCGGCTATTACAGCCGACATGAATGGTCGCCCAATGATGAACAGTGAATCCAAATTGAGTGATAACAACTACGATTTTGGCTATCCTTCACAGATGATTCAGCGTGACCTTATGGGTCAGGATATCGCTTATCCAGCCACAGTTGCACCTGGATTTTTCACTGTATGGTACAATTATTTCGATGTGTTGACACCACAATATTTGATGTGTCAAATTCCATGGTCTGTATATTATGCGTGGATCAAAAACTGTAATACTGTCATCAAGATGGGTGCAGGCAACCCAACAGAAGAGCAGAAAAGTGGCGTGGGTATCGCATACGCCATGCGCGCCTTCTTCTATGAGGATATGGCACAGATGTATGCCAACGAGACTTATACCAAGAATCCAGAGGCAGAGACCGTGCCTATCGTTTCTGATGACGAGAGCATCGACATGAACCACAACCCTCGTGCTACCAACGAGAAGATGTGGAACTTCATCATCTCCGACCTCGACAAGGCAGAGGAATATCTTGCTGGCTATGAGCGTCCGGACAAGACTACTCCTGATGTTTCAGTCGTTTATGGTCTGAAGGCACGTGCCTACCTCGTAATGGGCAAATGGGACAAGGCAGAAGAATACGCCAAGAAGGCACAAGCAGGATATTCTGTGATGTCTTCTGCAGAATATACCGATCGTGAGACTGGTTTCAATACTCCTAACGAGGCATGGATGTTCTGTGTGACTTACAAGGACACTGACCCATGTATCAAACTCAACGATGCTGATACTTCTTGGGGTTCTCAGATGTCGCTTGAGATCAACCCAGACAAGGATGTCTCTGCCTGGGGCTATGCTGCCAATTATGGTGATGCCAAGTTGATAGACCGTCACCTCTATGAGACCATTCCAGCTACCGACTGTCGCAAGAAGTGCTTTGTAGACTTCTCTACCAACGACATGGAAGGTACGGAACTTGAGAATAAGTTGAAGGAATATTCTGACTATCCTACATGGCTTGAGTATTCTGCCGAAATAGCCAAATGGCCAGGAACAGGTGGCCTAAGCTTGAAGTTCCGTACTGCCAATGGCGTGGAAGGACACAACAATACAGCCAAGGGCTTCCTCCAGTCTGTTCCATTGATGCGTGTTGAGGAAATGAAACTTATCGAGGCAGAGGCTGCAGGTATGCAGGACGAGGCTCGTGGCAAGCAGTTGCTTGAGGCTTTTGCGAAAGCACGTGACCCACAATTCGTATATGGCAAGCACGTCAACGATAAGTATGGCAACAGCAGCAACTCCGGCTTCCAGAACGAGATTTGGTGGCAGCGTCGTGTAGAGCTTTGGGGCGAGGGCTTCGCTACTCTCGACATCAAGCGCTTTGGCAAGAGTGTGATTCGCAGCTATGCCGGTACTAACCACTGCGAGGAATCCCGTTGGAACACAACTGGTGTGCCACAATGGATGACCTTGATGATTGTGGAGAGTGAGGGTGCATACAATGCCGATTGTACTCAGAACCCGATGGTAACAACTCCTACAAGCGACTCACCAGAGTATGCATGGTAAAACTATAGTTTAACAGATAAAAGAAAAGAATATGAAAAAATATATTTATGGACTGTTCTTTGCCCTCGTTTCGGTAGCTATGTTTACCGCCTGCTCTGAGGATGAAGGTTCCGACATCGGTTCTGACAGTCAAGCTAAAGCAACTCTTTATCAGTACACAGCCACAGAGCCTAATGATGCTGATATTGATACGCAGATTCGTATCGCTACCAACAGCGCTACACAGAGTGCTTATCTGCTGGTAGAGAAAACTGCTGATTATGAAAGTCGCCTTACTCAATTAGGCGAGGAAGGCTATAAGGACTATGTAGTCGAGAATGGTGAGAAGATTGAAGGTGCAGAAGGTGCTGCCAATATAGACAAGACCATCAAGAGCCTTAGTGGTGACAACACTATCGCCGTGGTAGCTGTAGGCGGTGGAAAGTCCTTGGCTACAGTACAGTTTACTGCCAACAGTTGGACTACCGTTGCCGAAGGTACTTACAATTTCAATGGTGACGGTGCCCAGTTGTTTGGTGCTTCCAAACCAGCCACCTTGCAGGTAAATGATGCCAATCCGAAACTCTTCCGCTTCAAGAACTTCTGGGGAACAGGTAAGCACATGACCTTTAATCTTACAGACAATAAGGGAACAGACCAAAATGGACTTACCATCACCCAGCTTGTAGTTCCTGAGCAGGCTACTCCATATACTTATCCTAACTACGGAACAATCTATTATGCAGATGGTCTCACTCGCAAGTCGGTAAACTCACCCAGCTTCATGTACGATGATTATTACTGCATGATTTTGATGCAGTGGTATGTAAGTGCTAGTAACTTGGGTCAGATTACGGACTACGATACATTCGAACCCAACGAGTAAACAAAAAGTTATTATATTCTATAGAGAATGGCGAAGCCACAAGTGCTTCGCCATTCTTGTTTAGAGTCAGTTTTAACCCAAATAAATTTATATAATATGAGAAAGACTCTTACACTTTTTATTGCTTCTCTGCTCGCTATGCCAAGCTTCGCTGACGACCGAAGCGAAGAGGAAATGCAGACAATAGCACTGCAAGCACTCTGCTCCTCAAATCTTCAGGCAGGTGGAGCCAAGAAGGCAGCAGCCAATATTACCGTTGAGAAATATCAGTCATTAGATATGGTCAATGTCTATGGAATCAAGGGCAAAGGGGTGGTGTTCATCAGCAAAGATGACGACATAGAGCCAGTACTTGGAATTTCTGATGAAGACTTTGATGTAAATAATATGCCTTGTGGCATGAAGTGGTGGCTGAATACAGCCAACAAATCACTTGAAAGGATGAAAGCCAAAGGTATTACTTATCGTGCCAACCCAATGGCGGCAAGTGGACGCCCCACCTATTTTATCAAGACCTACTGGAATCAGGACACACCCTTCAACAATCTTTGTCCGCAGATTAATGGCAGCGCCGCCCCAACGGGTTGTATAGCTACAGCCATGGCGCAGATTATGAAGCACTATCAATATCCTGCTACAAGTAAGGGTACAGGCATATATTCCGTAACTACGTATAAAGATAAAAATGACAAAGAGGGCACCACTAAGTGGTATAAGCGCGAACTGGGACATACTTATCAATGGACAGCTATGCTGTCGAGTTATGGATTGGTGTCCAAAGATGAGAATGATGCCGTAGCCACACTGATGGCTGATGCCGGTGCTGCCAGTCAAATGAATTATCAGGCTAATAGCAGTGGTACTATAGAATGGTATGCAGCCAAGGGATTTGCCGAGAACTTCAGATATGATTCTTTAGCTATCAGTTGTCTGCAGCGCGACTTCTATACCGATGCGGAATGGATGGAATTGGTACGCAAAGAAATGGAAGCTAAACAGCCTGTTCTCTACTGCGGTAGCGATGAGATAGAAGGAGGTCATGCCTTCTTGCTCGATGGCATACAGGAAGATGGGAAAGTACATGTCAACTGGGGATGGGGAAAGTCTGGAGACGGATGGTTTGATATTGATGTTCTGAGACCTAATATCACTGGGTTTACCGGAGAGGGTTTCAACATTGGTCAAAGTATGGTTTTAGGCTTCAAGAAACAGGAGACTCCGAGCGCTGACGAAGAAAACATTTCACAATGGGTAACAGACGGATATAGTTTCTATATCAGCAATAACGAGTTGCACGTCAAACTGACTAACGCCTATAATTACAGTCATCGCGTGTTCGAGGGAAGATTAGACTTCGTGCTGCAAGGCACGGGTGACAACAGCAAACTCTATACTGATCCTATTTTCGAGACTGATACAGAAACTCCTTATGTAGATATGTTGAGAGGTTTCGAATTCGGTGACAAAGATCATCCTGAAATTGACTTCAATCTGAGTCTGGAGCCTGAATTAAAGAATATTTCTGCAGGCACCTATAAGCTGTTTGTTGGCTCTAAGTCGACAAAAGAAAAAGCCTATCAATGCTTGCGTAGCGTAGGTGGCACCATCATGTACACACTTACCGTTGCTGCCGATGGCACGATGACATTATCACAGGATGGCACTTCTGCGATCTCTGCCGTTACTGTTAAGCAGAACATCTCTGCTCCTTACACCTATATATATAATATGCAAGGTCAGGAGGTGTACAAGTCGAAGACACAGGACTTCTGTGTCGATGATGTTCCTGCCCACGGCGTATTGATCGTGAAGCAAGGCGACACAACAAGAAAGGTTGTGAAGTAAAATTTTTCTGTCACCTATCAAATACATTGCCCACCTTTGGTTACTTACCGTACCAAAGGTGGGCAATATTTATTTGTGTCAAGAGAAACGAATACTCCTCTTAGTTGTTTAAAATTTTAGGCACATGTGCCAGTTTTTTTAAATACAAAGATATCCTTTTATACTTTAACTGCAAAAAAAATTAAATAATATTATGAAATTAAATAAAGAGGAGTAATTACGAAGAGGAAATATATTTTTTAGATATGGCTTTACCAATCCATAATTTTGCGTATATCAAAGCTTACAGAGCCAAATCTATCAAACTGAGACAACCAAGCTGGTACCTCCTTATTCATCCATCCCATAACATTCTTCATTTCATCGTGTATCATCTCAACTTCATCGAGATTCCAACAAATTGCTTCATTATGATCTATCCTATTGCGCAAGCGACGGAATTTGTTTAAGAAGCTAGCAACTATCTTTCTTTGCCGATTAGCTTTCTTCATAAAGGGGAAAGCTCTCCTTAAATCTTTCCAAAGGATACGTTCGTAGTTTCTATTAAAAAGGGATGTCCAGAAGCCCCAGGTCAATTCTGCTGTAATCTTTGCTGTGGTAATATCTTCTCCTCGTGCAGCAATTTGTTTCTTAGCTGTGCTTATATATTTATTCAGCTCCATTAAGCCTGGAGTTGTAGAGAATACGACATACCAATCTTCTCTTTTGGCAAATGCCACAAGTTCCCGAACTACGGAATTACGGAGTTCTACCTCAAAGACAGAAAGACATGGGTACATAGCTTCGGAAAGCATTATGTTACATTGATAATGCTTAATTGCCTTTACTTCATCCCCAGGATAGAGCAAGAAATATTTCTTCATTCTATCTACAGAGAAAACTTTTTCGAAAAAATCTTTGGTATATTCCATTTTAATTCTTACCTTTGCAGTGCAGTCCCGGTAAGGCCCTCTCCCAGATTATTCGATGCTGGTGATGACCCCGGGTTTTTTATTTTTGCAAAAGTACATAATTCTTTTGATTGTAACAACAAAAAGTCTATTTTCTTTGCTTTTTCTCGTTATCTTCCTCACTCTCAAACATTTTCCAGAAAATGCTTGCATCTTTCGGAAGAAAAGCATATCTTTGCATAAGATTAGCTGCATCTCAGCATAATATTCAAGCAAGCTTGATATTCTGCATTCGATTTGCATAATCTTTGCATAAGATTAGCTGCGCTCGGTAATCTGAAAGCAAACTTTCATTGCGCTCACTGGCATAATCTATAAAGAAGAAAAGTAGAATCATTAAAATAAGGAGGTTAAGTATGGACAACAAGAATATTTCATCAGAAGCATTTCTCTCCAATGATGGAGATATGACTTCTTTTAGATATGGCAATAGTAATATCCGATTTCGTACTCCAAAACGCCTCAAACGATTCACAGAGGTTAAGGAATGGGATAATGGATATATTGTTGTCATGGCTGATTATGAGGGCATTGGTGAAACAGAAGAGTATATTGACCTTTTGCCCATATTGAAGAATCTATATATAAATCCTACGACATTTCTCAAACCAATCAAGTCAGTTAAAATAGATTATCATGAAGGAAGAAGAAATTAAAGCCGTAGCTGAAAAAGCAATAATGATTGTTTGCGGATATGCATTTTCGCAAAGTGAAGAAGGCTTTATACGTGTAGTATATCTACACCCGCCATATCATGCTCTTGTGATGACAAGAGAGGGTGATGTAATAGAAACCAATATGGATGATATTGAAATCAGCATTGTTCAAAAGTATTGGAAACGAAACAAGAATTTAATGGAACAAACTTATGCCTAAATATTACGATTTTATGAATACCTATAATGCCCACCTTTGGTTACTTACCGTACCAAGGGTGGGCATTGTTGTTTTTTTCATCTTTACTTTTCCCTAAGGAATATCGCAGAACAAATCATCGGATGATGACTTTACGTACTTCGCCATTGGCGTAACGTACGATGCAGACTCCAGGGCGAGGACCATTGAGGCGAGTTCCATTGAGCGAGTAATAAGCCACGATGCCATTCTCTTCGCCCGCCACGATGTCATGAATGCCAGAATCGATGGTTGGGTCTACCACCTTCACCTCATCGAGGAAAAAACGCTGCTTGTCGGCCTTGAAGGTAACCTTTACTGTGCCTGTAGCTGTGATAGTGACACCAAACTGGTTCCAGGAGCCTTTCGGTATTCTAACGGAAGTCTTCGACAACGTGCCATTGTTGACAGAAAGCGTCAGAGAGGTGGCATCATTAGTGCCGTCCCACCCTCCTGCCTTGAATGACAGATAAGCAGAGCCATTGACAGAAAAGGCGGGAGTCGTGATAATACCAGCCGTACTGCTGTTGCCCAATCGTACACATTCGTTTCCTGAATAGATTTTGCCTGTACTGGTCCATCCTTGGTTGTCGTACTCTGCTGCAATAGTAGAACTCCCGGCAATATTACCATTCCACTTATCATCATTGCCACCCGTTCCGTCACACTTATCGAACGACTCATAGAGCAAGACTGAGCCAGATGGTGTAACAGGAGTATCGGGATCGGTCTCTCCCCCACCGCCACTGCGGTCTGCCTTGCTGAAGGTGAGCGAAGCTGTTCCGTCGGATGCCACACTGATATCCGTAATGTCTACATGCATATACTTGGTGCCATCGCTATTCTTATTATATAAGGTGGCAGCAGGATTGGACTCGGCGGTAAGACTGTTGTTGGTGTTATAGGGATAAAGGTCGGAAGTAACGCCATCATCTGACATAGAACGTCCTGCACGGAAGATGGTCAGACGCTGATGATCGTTATAATAAACATTTTCATTTTCATCATATTAATTCCCCTTTGTATTGGGCATATTATTCCACCAGATATTGGCATCGTAGTCCACATGGGTGATCATCACTCCTTCTGAAGGAAGATAAGCATCCCAACCTGTATTTTGTCGGTTCTCGATGATGTAATATTCATCCTCGTGTGCCTTGTTTTTCAGAACATAGGCACCACCACCCTCGCTGATGGCTTTCAGCCCTGTGACGTTGAGGTCTTCCTCAATATTGGTAACGTCCTGATATGTCAACCAGCCACATTCATGCTTCTCGTAAGCCGAATAACCTGCAGGACATTTGCCGTCACCATTATAATTGCCTGCACACATCAAGTCGTAGTCGCCCATTCCGAACCATCCCGAATAGCCGGTATCATATAAGTCAGGGAATCCCATGCAATGGGAGAACTCATGACAGAAAGTACCAATACCATCGAGTTTGCCACGCCCATTCAACTCAGCACTGCAGGCATAGGTGTCTACCTTAACACCATTGAAGGAAAGAGACTTGCCATAATCGGATGCAGAAAGAGCGTACTCGTGTGGCCATACCGTAGATTCAGCACCGCCATCAGCCTCTCCCTTTCCTGCATAAAGCACAAATACCTGATCTACTTCGCCATCGCCATCCCAATCGTATTTGGAGAAATCAACGCCTTGAGTGGCTGCCCACTGACAAGCCTCAGCTACCATCTCACCAGCACGAAGGTCGTTGCCATAAGAATCATTTCCTCCATAATAGGAACATGGGTTCTTCAGCTGACAGATACCTACAACATCAAAGTCGAGTTCGAACTGTCCTGCACTCTGCGCCTTGAAGTAATCTTTCACGCTGCCTTTGAATCCATTGTCGGTATAGTTCTCAGCATTGGCTATCTTGTTGTACAAAGCACGGTCGTGACCACTCTGAAACTTGGAGTCGGTAAACTGAGCCAAGATGATCAGTCCCTTCTTCGTGCCTTGGAAAATATTAGTAACATTTGCCTTTCGCCTCACTGCGCGACGGTTGTCGGCCTTGGCTCTCCGTGCCACAGCCTTGCGACGAGAATTCGAGAATTGGCTATCAGAATAAACCTGATAAGTTGCTGAAGCTGCATCATAGAGATAACGTGTTCCGTCCGCACTCTGGTAATAGTGCATGAACTCATCACCAACCAACTGTACCTTGACCTGTGTGCCATCAGTAAGCGAAATGGTGCGCCAGACTCCTGGCTTGGCGGGTACTGCCATTGCCGATAAGACAACAAAGAGCACAACCCATAGTGTAAACAACCTTTTCATCGTAAGTCTTTTCGTTGTGTTTTAGTAATTGAATGTTATAGAACTTCAGCAAGTTCAGAAGTTATAGGATTTGTGTAACCATCCGTTAAGTGACGCAAATTTACACATTTTATTTTCACCCCACAAGCTTTTCTGCATAATTCTTGAAAAAAACTATCGACTTTTCGCAAATGAGGAAGTTATCTTTCCCCCAAAAGACACTACATAGAAATGTGGGATAGAAAGAGAAAAGAAAAAAGTCCCGCATCATAAACATGACACGGGACTTTTGGGTGGATTATCCTATCCTACAGAGAACCACAAAGGCTCTCTGATGGATAGAAGAAAGAATTTACTTGAGTGCGAACTTAATGGCAGAAACCTTACCATCGATGTCGGCTACGAGGTGATAAACACCTGCTATAGAGCCAGACAGGTTAAGGCTAACCTTATCGCCTGCATGTACAGGAGCGACTATCTGCTGAGCCATCAGCTGACCGGCATTGCTGTAAACACGGAGCACGGCCTTGTCGGCATTGACATGGAGAGTAACCTCACCATTCTCGTTGACCGTTACATCACCCTTGTTGCTGCCATCGGCCTCAACACCGTCGATGCCTGTGGTCTCAGATACGGTCAGAGAGATAACACCTGTAGAAGAAGCACCGTTGGCATCGGTAGCCACTACGTTGATGTTGGTCTTACCTGCTGCCTTGGCTGCCACGATGAATCCATCTTCCGACTTGAAGACAGTAGCTACAGATGCATCCTCAACAGAAGCTGTGTAGGTCATCTTGTCGCCATCCACATCCTTGAAGAGCTCAGCGAAGTTGTACTGACCAGAGGTCTCGCCAACCTTCATAGCCAACTCTGTGGCACCTACGTACTCAGGAGCACGGTTGGTATGCTCTACATTGTAGTTGACAACAGCTGAGCTTACATTGCCAGACTCGTCCTTGGCATTAACGGTGAAGGTATGCTTGCCAGCTGTACCGTAATCAGGAGCAAGAACGACACGGAGCTTCAAGCTGGTGCCTTCCTCAACAGTATAAGTACCATTGCTTTCAGAAATACCTTCCTGAGTACCGTCCTCATTCTCATAGCTCTCAACAGCAGCGATGCCGTCTGCATCTTCCAGACTTACGGTGAAAGGCTCGCCCTCGGCATCAGCAACAGTTACATCAACAGCTGCCTTGCTTGCCTCAGGAACGGTAGTCTCACTCTCTGGAGCGGTGATGACAGGAGCTGCATTCTTGTCGAGATAGATGTGATAGTTGTAGAGCTTGTTCATAGGATCATTGCTCTTCACTACGAGAGTAGCCTTGTTGTTCTTAGAGAAGTAAGCGCTCTTGGCATTCACCTCGAACTGCACAGGAAGAGCATCGCCTGGAGCAATCTCACCCTCCTTCTTCTCATTGAGCAACTTGATCCATGGCTCACCCTTCTCCTTCTCGATACAAGTCATGAAGTAACCGAAGGCACCATAGCTGTAAGCATTGTCGTAGAGAGTCTCGATGTCTACCCAGCCACCCAATGACTTCAGGTGTGCCATGTAGCGATTGGTCTCCATGTCGCCATCCTTGGTAGCCATCATGGCTGATGACTTGTAGCCGGCAGGATACTTCAATACAACATAGAAGGTATCAGCAGGGTTGATGTAGATAGGATTGTCAAACTCCAACATACGTGCAGCACCCTGGTAGCTTCCATCGCCACGAGGTTCTTCCTTGTTGATATGAATCTTGCCATGACCGATGGTCTTCTCTGTAGCAGTAACATCATTGCCCAGAATAACAGAAGCCTCGATGTCCACATTCTCCAAGTCGCCTACAGTACCGACGAAGTAGAGATGGGTCAAGTTGAAGCCTTCAGCAGGAGCCTCATAGCGAGTTGCTGCATAGAAGTTCTCATCCAGAGCAGTAGCACCCGTACCCATCAGGGCAGCCTGAGCATTTTCTACAGGGTTGAGTACTGGATAATAGAGCGCATTGCCCTCATAACCTGTAGGCAAGTCGTAGATGAACTTCTGATCATCCTTCACCTTCTTCAAGCCAAGAGCCTTCACCATGCCCTTCTTGCCGGAAATCTTCTCTACACAGGTAGCCACGAAATTCTTGGCTGCATCCTCAGAAGGATAAGAGATGACATTATAGGCAGGAGCAGGATCGTTGCCGTCCTCATACTCATTGCCTGCATCACGACCAGATGGATCGAGACTCAATGAGTAAGTAAGCTTATACTCGCCATCGTTCTTCAGATTGACGGTACGAGTGCCCTTATAGTCAGAAGCCACGTTCTCAATATGCAACTCCTCTGGGTCGAAGGCCATGACAGGAGCCTTTGTGATATTTAACTTGATGGTAGAGGTGTGTGTCTCCTCATTCAAGCCCTCTACAGTGAATACGAGAGGGAAATCCTTCTTATGTACTTTATATACAATATAAGGTGCGATTCTGAACTTCACGGTGTCGGTACCTACTACGATAGGAGCCATCATACCGCTCTGGTATGGAATCCATGCCTTGGCTGTAGCATCGTCAGAGAGAGCCATTGGACCTGGGTCGATACCGTCGTCACCGCCATTGTTGCTTTGTGCAGCATAGACCTCAAGTTCACCTTCTGGAGCAGAAGGCTCAACATCAGGGTCATCAGACTCCGAGCCAGTAAACATCTCAGAAGCCACGTCTGTGATAGTGAATGCCTTGGTTCCCTTGTTGACTACATAGAATTCATAGTATGAAGGATCCATTGCGTTTTCATCTACAGGCTGCTCAACATTGATTACCTCTGGGAACTCTGCCTGAGCCTCACCAGTGATATTCAGCGTAACAGGAATCTTAACGCTTGCACGAGAAGGATCGTTGGTGGTAACGTTCAACTCATAGTCGTAAGTATCAGCCAACTGGTTAGCCTTCAACTCAACTGGCATTTCAACCTGTTCACCTGGAGCCACTACATAGTTCTTATAAGGAGTAAACTCAACGGTATTGCCGTCGGTGATATACATATCGGAAGGAGTAATACCGCGGGTACCGGTATGATCCATGATACCACAGAGACCGAATACACCCAACTGGAATCCATCAGGATCTACATTGTACTGGAACTTGAAGGAACCGTCCTTGCGGAGAATCACCTCGAAGTTCATACCCTGCATCATCGTGTTGCCATAGTTCTTATAGCTTACGATCACCTCATCATCCTTTGCCTTGTAATATACACCATCAGAAGATGGAGTATTCATAGAGTGGTTACCCCAGAATGGGCAGATGATGTTGGTATAGAAGGTTTCTGTTGTTGGCAGACTGGCTGGTGGCTCAGGGAACTGCTTGTAATCCTCTACCGGTGCATCGAAAGATACGAAACCAGTATTGTAGATATACATGCTCTTATATTTCTTGCCATAGAATGGGAACTCGAATGGAAGTTCCACCTTCTTGAAGTCTGTCTTATCAATATAGTATGCATAAGGCATGTGCTCAGTATAGTCGTTGGTGATGTCTATCCACTTGTAAGGTACATCGAAGCCATCGAGCTTAGACTTGAACACATAGTCTACAGTAGACTTTCCTGTAGCCTCCTGGTCAGAAGCTGTATACCAAGAAGCAGGCTCAGCAGAGAACGTAAGGTTCTCATCGCCCTCGTTGGTTACCTGGATTGTCTTTTCTACGTTGGTACCATAAGGAGTTTCAACCTCCAGGCTCTCTGGACTACTCTTCCAGGTAGGATTACCGATCACCTCAGCCTTCAATGGTATTTCCTTGGTTGTACCATCCTGATAGGTGATAACGAGCACATCTTCTACAGTACCCTTCTCGGCAGTAGGCAATGTTACTACTATATCCTTGCCCTGACCTGCAGGAACAGAGAAGGCAGCTTTCATTTCTTCAGCAAGAGTAAACTTGCCGTTCTTGACAGTTACGCCAGCTACCTGGAGAGCAGCCTTACCGTTGTTGCTCAACAATACTGTGCGCTGCTGGGCAGAAGTGCGGAATACCTTACCGAAATCTACGCTGGTAGAATCGAGAGCAGCCTCAGCCTTCAGGTTGTCGCCAACGATGTTGGCAGTCAACTTAACAGATGCACTTGGGGTGATTGGGTCGTTGGTGATAACGGTGAGATAGTTGGTCAGAGGTCCTGCCACCAATTCATCGTTGGCTGCCAATGTTACCTTGATTTCCTTGCTTTCACCATTGCCTACATAGCCTTCAGTGCTTGACAGGCTCTTGATCATAGACTTGGCAGGAGCTACAATCTTGATGGCGCTACCAGTAATGATATCATAATAAGGAGCATCCAGACCACCATTGCTCTCCTGTACCTTGTTGGCATCAACAAATATACAAGGATCGGCGGCAGCAATATCGCTGACACCTACGAAGTTGTGACCACCAGAGCCGAATACGCCTGCTGGATTATAATCATCGTAGAAGACCTCTACACTTCCGTCAGGGCAAAGAGCCATGTGGAAGCTGATGGTTGTGGTCTCGCCGGCGCCATTGGTTGCAGGAGTTACCACATCCTTGAACTTGATATAGAGTTTACCGTTCTTATGACCATAGGTAATCTTACTGTTGGCACCCATGTCCATCCAGCCAGAGTTGGTATAAGCCGAAATATAGCCCAATCCCTGTACACAATCGCCAGTAGGAACCATACAAGAGATACGGCCATCCGCCTGCTGCATGGAGACACCACCATAAGAAGATACGTAAATCTGCTCGTAGTCCTTGCCATAGAATGGGAACTTGAAGCCCACCTTGATAGGACCTGACTGCCAGTTGTCGTTGGTAAACTGAGAGGTGATGTCCTTCTCGTCAGCCAACTCTGGAGCTGGCTCATACTCGAATGATTCATCACCGGCAACATTAGAGATGGTAGTATAACCAAACTTATGTACCTTGGCAGTAGAACCTACTATTTTCTCGGAAGAGAACTTAGGGAAGACATACTGCAAAGGATAGTTACCCGTGTTCTTGATAGTGATGGTAGCAGTCTTATCCTCACCGCCTACCTTCAAGTCGCCTGCTTCATAAGCATCAGGAGTTACACTCTGCTTGGCAGGAACTGAAGCGACACCGCGAACCAGGAATGAATACTGCTGACCATTCTTATCGGTCAGGGTAATGGTACTGCTGAAGTTGCCCTCCTTGGTAGGAGCGAACGTCACAGGCACCGTACCGGTAGAGCGGGCTGCAATATTATTGGCACCCTTTGACACATTGAACTGATCGGATGAAGACTTCACTTCGTTCCGTGAAGCCTGGAGCATACTATATTTACCACCGAATACACCATAACCGCTATTGGTCAACTCGACATCAATGGTCTTGGTCTGACCCACCAGCAAGTCACCGAAGTCAACCAGCTGCTGGCTGTGCAATTCTGGCTTATAGCCCTTCACGGTCATAGACAAAGCAACCTGCTGCTTAGAATCAACAGCCTCATTGCTCTTGACATGGATATTGAAGTTGTAAGTACCATTCACCAGTTTCTGACCATCATTCTTCAGAGTAACCTTCTGGCTTTCGTTAGGACGAACCTCACCGCTGATAGGCTCAGGGTTGAGTACCTGACTCCAGTCTGGGTTCTTGCTGATGGCCTGTACTGCCCATGTGAGCTGATTAGCTACTGCCTCGAAGCTGGTGCCCTTGAGCACCTCACTCAGCTGAGTCCAGGTTGTACCATTATCAGAGCTATAGAAGCTGTACTGGGCAACATCGGTTCGGGTAGTCTTGCCTGTACCCAATGGGTTCTTGGCGCCTGCAGGGAACTTAGCCACTACCCAGAAACTTGAACCAGGAGCAAAGTGAATCTGCTCTTTCAGGGTAATAGGATAATTGTATCCCCAGAAGCTATAATTAACCTTCTGAATCAAACTTGCAGTAGAGATAGAACGAGATCCGTCGTAAATCTCAATCACAGGATTCTGTCCGTTCTGTCCCTGAATACGAAGATCGGTCAGGTTGAAACCATTAGGATAAGTTGCCTTATCTACATAGAAATACTGAGCCAAAGCATTTGGCAGCTTGGTATCAGTTTCACCGATATAGCTGTACAACTGGTTGGAATAGGTCAAAGTGTCTGGCCAGTCCTTTGCCTGATAGTTGGAAGTAGCCACAGCGTTGCGCTTCACAAGTGTTGGGCTGACTGTACCGCTGAAAGGAAGAACCTGACCTGGGTTTGGATTCTTGATACGACCGCTGGTAGACATAGTAGCTCGGGTCGTAGCAGTAGTAAGCTGATACTTCAGCACGCCCTCACCGGCATTCTTTACATTGAAAGAAGCCTCGGCTGTGGAAGCCTTGGTGGCATCTACGGTCATAGAAAGGTTCTTCTTGTCTACCTGAACCTTAGGACCTGCATTGGTGGTAGCCTCCTTGATGGGAGAAACGGCAGAAGCCTTACCCCAACGGTTGTAAGCCACAATGGCGAAGTAGTACTTAGTAGAAGCCTTCAAGCCTTCTACCTCATAAGACATCTTGTCGCCAGAATACTTGAACTTGGTATCTACAGTAGCAGAACTCAACTTGTTCAAGTCGTCTGTAGCAGAGAAAGCCTCTGTGCTATAATAAATCACATGATGATCGATGCTCTTCTCTTCGGTCTCAGGAATCGTCCATTCGATGAGAGCATTGTCGTGAGATGCAGTAACAGTGAAGTCGGCAACAGCCTCAGGCACGCTACCCTCCTTGCCCTGCAAAGCCTTGTAAGCATCGATATAACCGGAGCCCATCAAGCCCTTGTACTCAGGATTCTGAGTATACAGGTCGTTTACCGAAGTGGTAAGCAAGGTGCGGAGAGTCTCATTAGAGAACTGCTTATTACCATACTTGGAAAGAATCAAGGCTGCAATACCAGATACATGAGGACATGCCATAGAGGTTCCCTCGTTGTAACCATAGGTACTGTTAGGCAAGGTACTCAATACGCCATACTGCTGACCATTGTCTTCCAAACCACCAGGGGCTGTCACATCAACCCACTTGCCACGGTTGGAATAATAAGCCACGCTTCCGTCTGGAGCCATGGAACCAACAGCCACAACCTTGTCAAGACAACCTGGATAATAGTTGCCTTCCTCACCATTGTTACCGGCAGCAAAGATACAGAGACCTCCGTTCATCTTTTCGCCACCACCATTCTTGGTGAAGTAATCAACAGCCGCGGTAACCGACTTATCCTCATCATCTGCAACACCGGCACCCCAGGAACACTGGGCAATGCTGGCACCGCGATCGGCTGCATAAACAATGGCAGCACCGAAATCAGCTACTGCTGAACTGCTGGCACGGCTGTCGAATACCTGACAAACCATCATCTTGACACCGCCCTTACCGTCGCTACCACCGGCAACACCGCAGACACCGATACCATTATTATTGGTGGCACCTACGGTACCTGCTACGTGAGTACCATGAGAGTGAGCGTTGATGTCGCTTGAATTGATAACGAAGTTATAGCCGTAGATATCATCTACATAGCCATCGCCATCATCATCAACACCAGGCTTACCGTTCAACTCGGCTGTGTTGATCCACACATTGTCCTTCAGGTCTGGGTGATCTACCTGGAAGCCACCATCAATGATGGCAACCACAACATCCTTAGAACCGGTAACACCAGTCTCCCAAGCCTTGAACACATTGGCATCGGCACCCACCTTGGTACCTGCGATATGACCATCGTTGTTGTAATGCCACTGGTCATTGAGCAATGGATCGTTGAAAGGCATGGTAGAAGCAGCCTTGGCTGCCTTTGCCACTGCTGCTGGCGAAACCTCAAGGAAACGCTCACCGCCTATGGGTTTGTAAACCGGTATGCGCTGGGCATAAGCCACACCCTCTGTAGAACGGAGCAAGTTGCGGGCTTGTGCCAATTTCATACCTGATGCCTCGTAATGGACATCGTACCAAAGATCCAGTCCTGCTGCCTTGTGCTTAGCCTCATCCTTACCGGCATAAGGGAAAACACGGGTCATAGAGACTGCCTTTACTTTCTGACTGACCCTGTCGAGCGGGGTCACGCCTGTCTGAACATACTTCTTGCTCGTACCTTTCACCGACAGCGGAAGCTTGGCAGCCACCAAACGGTCGGCTATCTCACGCTGGAGTTTGACACGAACGACACCCTCTACGTAATTACCATCCGCAGAGGTTGCTGTAGAAGAAGATACAGACTGCGCCTGAATACGTACGCTACTGCCTAAACACAGCATTGCACATACTAACAAAAGTAATCTTCTTGTCATCTTGAAAATGTTGTAAAAAATAAATATAAAACAAATAATAACCCGTTGGCGGAATTAATTTAAGTTGATAAATATGAGTAAAAAGTTGCACA
>OWJF01000526.1_pt1 | contig 19514 bp, 18 predicted proteins | sample 1732941 | NCBI WGS metagenome assembly OWJF01 (sample SAMN05065770, study PRJEB22554) | human gut metagenome | biome: ENVO:2100002; feature: ENVO:00000062; material: ENVO:00002003 | host: Homo sapiens | place: USA
ACGAGATGCAGCGTAGTCTCGTGGGCTCGGAGATGTGTATAAGAGACAGACACATTATATAATGTATTAATTTTCTATTTTTTTATCAAAAAACCTATACCCACATGTATGTTGATACGCTCCTGACACAAGAAAAAGGGGTGACATTATTGCGAATAAGGATTATTCTTATTACTTTTGTTCTAAATTTGCATATTATCATGAACGTAAACATTGAACAGTCGTGGAAGGACCATCTCGGCGAGGAATTCGAAAAGCAGTATTTCATCGACCTCACAGAGTTCGTGCGCTCTGAATACCTGCGCACCACGTGTTATCCTCCCGGTAAACTCATCTTCAATGCCTTCAACCTGTGTCCGTTTGACAAGGTGAAGGTGGTAATCATCGGACAGGACCCGTATCATGAGCCGGGACAGGCACACGGACTGAGCTTCTCGGTGGCTGACGGGGTGGCTTTCCCGCCATCGCTGCAGAACATATTCAAGGAGATACAGATGGACACGGGGGCTCCGATACCGTCGTCGGGAAACCTGACCCGCTGGGCTGAACAGGGTGTGCTGCTGCTCAACGCCACACTGACCGTGAGGGCACACCAGGCGGCGAGCCATCAGCGCAAGGGATGGGAGCAGTTCACCGATGCGGCGATAAAGGCTCTCAGCTCAGAGCGAGAGAATCTGGTGTTCATCCTCTGGGGAGGATATGCAAGGAGCAAGGCTCCGCTCATCGACACCTCGCGACATCTGATATTGCAGTCGGTACACCCCTCACCGCTGTCTGCCAACCGTGGCGGATGGTTCGGCAACCACCATTTCTCGCGCTGCAACGAATATCTCAGAAGCCACGGCATCGAGGAAATAAAATGGTAAGCGGCATCAACTTGTCAACTCGTCTACTTGTTAACCGTTTAACTAATCTCCTTGTCAACTCGTTAACTTGTCAACTCGTCAACTAAAAAATACTACAATGGCAAATGATTCATCAATAAACGGCTCCAATGGAGCTTACATACCTATTCTGCAGGTGGGCGACGTGCTGATATCGTCGGACATCATAACGGAGCGCTTCTGCTGCGACCTCGACGCATGCCACGGCATCTGCTGTGTGGAGGGCGACGCCGGAGCACCGGTAACCATCGACGAGATTTCTAAAATCGAAGACTCGCTCGACACCGTGTGGAACGACCTTTCGGCATCGGCACAGGCTGTAATCGACAAACAGGGAGTGGCGTATGCCGACCGCGACGGCGACCTCGTGACGAGCATCGTGGGGGGAAAGGACTGTGTCTTTACGTGCTACGACAACGGATGCTGCCTGTGTGCGCTGGAGAAGGCGTGGCGGGGCGGCAGGCTGAAGGATTTCTGCAAGCCTATCAGCTGTGCCCTGTATCCTATCAGGGAGAAGACGTTCGACAATGGTCTCGTAGGACTGAACTACAACCGATGGGAGGTGTGCCGCGATGCCGTGAAGAAGGGCAGGGAGATTGACCTGCCGGTATACAAATTCCTGCGCGGACCGCTCGTGCAGCGATTCGGCGAAGAGTGGTATAAGGAGCTGGAAGAGGTGGCAGAGGCGTTCTGCGGAAAGAAATAGCCTGACGGCGACTATCCCAACCCGTTAGTTCGCTGCCGCCACATATCATCATACGCGAAAGCAGCACTATCCTGACATACGGATAGCAGGAACTAACAGGCTGAAAAAGTAGGTGTACAAATACGGCAGAAATACGATAAAGAGATATGTCGGTATTACGTTACTGAATTGCAATTTCTGCAAAAAAGATATTCTGCCATTTACAAAGATTTCAGAAACTTGTCGAACTCTTCGCCGGTACAGTCTTTCCCCAACAAACGCCTTTGGAGCTTGGATTTTGCCTTGGAGATTGTGCTCCGCCCTCTGCCAAGAAGGACAGCTATCCTTGAATCTGACAAATCGCTTACTTTTATCAAAAGACACATCAGAAAATCCTGCGCACTCATTGTGCATATAGAAAAAAGACTTAGTTTGAAAGACGGGAACAGCCTGTTGGCTTCTTTCAACAGCATTTCCGTTTCGTCAGCAGAAAGGGGGTGGCCATTTTTTGCCTTTGTCTCTATTATACTGCATATCTCCGTTTCCATAAACATAAACCGCACATTGTCACTCAAAGCCCGTTCGCTGCTTATCATATTACTCCTGTTTTTCAGGCTCTCCTTCAGCAGTTCTATCTCCTTGGCTTTGGCTGCGTAAAGACTGTGTGTGACTGACAGCTTGTTCTCAAGTTCTGAAATTTTCTTCTCGCGCTCATTTATGCTATTCTCACTCTGCTCCTGCAGCGAAGCTCTGAATTTCTCCAATCGCATGGAGCGCTCTATGCCTGCACGTTTAAGTTTGCGGTATCTCAACACGCCCCAAACCAAAATAAAAACTACGGCTATGGCAGACACTGATATCACTACTGCTGTTCTCCGGGCCCTGATTTCAAGTTGCATAGTTCGCTCTTTATATTTGGAATAGTTATACATGGCATTCATCCGGGCAATAGAAGTCTCCACATTGTTTTTTTTCAATGAGTCGTCATACTCCTCATATTGCAGAATAAAGTCGAGCGCTGCTGTTATATCTCCTTCCTCACGATATATCTTTGCCAGATATTTGCTGGCTTCCTTCTTGGCTTCAGCCGTATTTGTATGATAGAGCTTCGTAAAATAACAACGGGCTGAGTCACACCTACCCAACCGAAAATATGATAAGGCAAGGACATCGTAGAAGGAGTCCAGACTTGGATTATCTTCACCTGCGGTTGAGACGACTGGCAGGGCAAGATTCTTTGCCTTGTCATATTCACCGTTACACAGGTAATATGAGGCCATAGAACTGAGCATCTCATTATACAGATTGGTATCTCTTTTTTCACTGGATATTTTCAGAGCCTGCCTGTAATACGCCAGACAACTGTCACTACCCTGCGCCTGATAGGCATAGGCTATTTTCTGGAGCGTATATGCCATCATGGCTGTATCACGTCTAACGCTGTCAGTCTTAAATACGCTTCTGAAATACGGCAATGCCGATTGATAGAAAGACTGTTCGTACAAGAGCATACCAATCTGGAAATCCAAGGCGCTCGACAGCTTGTCTGCATGCTCTCCATACTCATCCTTTGCCTTGTGATAGTATTCCAAAGCCATTGGCATGTCGTTCATGTCGCGATAGGCACTGCCTACATAATAATACGCTTGCGACAGGATTTTTCTACCGGCATCATTCTTTTCAAAATAGCGAAGAACTTTTGTCGCCTCTACGGCATCTTTCTGTTTGACAAACATTTTGTCGTTAATCTTTATCGTCAACAGTCTGATATACCATTTATCCGGTTCGGAGAAATGTTTGCCGGAATGCCTCATGGCATTCAGCCGTACTAAGGCTGCCTCAGGGTTATCATCACTAAGATTGTCTATGACAACAAGTTCCTTGGAAAAAGACAAGGCATTGTGACCCGGATAGAGGATAAATACTGATAATCCGACAATTAAGAGAACTATGGCAAGAACTGTCACTTTCTTTATTCTGCAAATGCTCGCAATAACGCCAAAAGGCTTCATAAACAAATATTTTTTATATAACTCCCTTTACACATAAATGTGGAAAGCCTGCCAAACGTTACCACCACCATACTGTTAAAGCCGCCAGCGCTGACGTAGTTCACCGTATAGGCACGCTGACCTTTCGGCAGACGTTTACCATTGCTTATATAACGCTCGGGAACGACATTTATTGCTTTTCGTGGAAGGCGTCTCGCTATGAAATTCTCTCCACCCACGCATTTTCCAGTTGCATCGTCTGTCACTGACACTGCGACATTATAGAAGCTCGTGTCTGGGATGGCTTCATCGGCAAAGAAGGAACAGCCCAGACTTGTGGCAAGACATTCGCCTGCTTCCATCTTGATGCCGGAGATTTCTGCGCCGTTGCCCTCGATGGCTGGCTATCTATTTCAAGATTTTCTTTCCGTTAACTATATACATTCCCTTTGCCAGGGCGTTGATGTCGGTACCGACATACCTGCCGTCAAGGGTATAAATCCTATTGGACACGGGAATGGCGGATGTGACGTTGTCAATGCCTGACAAATCGTCGAGTTCTATTACCGTCTTGAACACTTTGCTCCATTGCTCGTCCGACTCAAAGGCTGACTTGGCACCTTTAGGGACATACAGGATGATGTTTTCAGGCAGGCCTTTCAAGCCATAGCCTCTAGAAATGTCTATCTGTCCTGGTGACATGACATGCACCGTCATGCTTTTCATATAGCAGCATTCGTCGAAAGCAGCTGCTTCGATTAACGACACACTTGAAGGCAAATCGACTTCTTCAAGGTTACATCTGTAGAACGCTCTTTCACGGATTGACTTAAGACCTTCAGGAAAAGTGACGTGCTTCAGATTGACACGGAAATAGCGCTCTTCAGTCTTTATGTGCGTATAGCCTCTTCTGACATCAGACCTGTCACTCTTTACACCGCTATTGATGCCTGTAGGGAAGAATGCCCAGTCATATATTTCGTCATTTTCCAATTTGCAGTTGGCCAGATTAAGACCTGTAAGGTCGAAGAACTGAGCAAGATCTTTTACATCCGAAAAATACGCATTATTATCGCCACTGATTTCTCCGGTTATTACAATAGAATCCACCTTGCTCCATTCGTCATTGACAATACCACGATACAATTGACCGTTATCCACTGCTTCAACATACTTTATGTTCTGGGCGTTCATGCATAATGAACTTGCAAGCACGAACAGCAATAAAAAGATTTTTTTCATAGTTTTATCCTTTCTATAATTAAATGATAAAAAAAATGGATTGTCACTCTGCGTTAATACTCGTATAAGTCATACTCTCAGAATATTGAATGCTCGCGAAGGCTATCTGGATGCCGCGGTATGCAATATCGCTGCATGCCTTCAGCTGCTCTGTCAGCTCACGCATGTTGCTTGCCGGCTTCATCCTGCTCTCGACAGGAACCTCTGTCGTGTCTTCTTGAGTACAAGAATTGAGCGTTGCCATACCAAGGGCAAGCGCCGCAAAAATAAAACGTTTTTTCATAATATATCAATTAAATTGTTTTATCAATATAGACCACTTTATTTTACAGTGCAAAGATAATTACGAAAAAAGGGAACAACTGAATTTCGTTGTTGAATTTTTGTTGAATTCTTATAATACTCTGTAACCCAACATATTACAATGACAAAATCGGGGCCGCTGCCAACTCTGTGCAACGCCCCCGATATAGAAAGCTATGATTATTATGCTGTTTTTAGTCAGCCAACTTAGCCTTGATGAACTCGCGGTTCAAGCGGGCGATGTTTGAGATAGACTCGTGCTTAGGACATTCAGCCTCGCAAGCACGGGTGTTGGTACAGTTACCGAAGCCCAGCTCTTCCATCTTCATAACCATCGCCTTGGCACGCTTGGCAGCCTCCGGACGACCCTGTGGAAGAAGAGCGAACTGGCTCACCTTAGAGCTTACGAAGAGCATGGCAGAACCGTTCTTACATGCTGCCACACACGCACCGCAACCGATACATGTGGCGCAGTCCATAGCCTCGTCGGCAGCCTCCTTTGAGATGAGGATGGCATTTGCGTCCTGAGCCTGGCCTGTTCGAACGCTGACATAACCGCCAGCCTGCATGATCTTGTCGAAAGCGCCACGGTCTACCATACAGTCTTTGATGATCGGGAATGCAGCAGAACGCCATGGCTCAACAGTGATAACGTCGCCGTCCTTGAACTTACGCATATAGAGCTGGCAAGTGGTGGCTCCTGTGTTAGGTCCGTGTGGATGACCGTTGATATAGAGTGAACACATACCGCAGATACCCTCGCGGCAGTCGTGGTCGAAAACGAAAGGCTCCTGGCCTTCCTCGATGAGCTGCTCATTGAGAATATCGAGCATCTCGAGGAACGAGGTGTCGGTAGGAATGTCCTTCATCTCACGTGTGTCAAAGTGTCCCTCTGCCTGAGGACCATTCTGACGCCAGAATTTCAGTGTGAATGATATATTATTTTCCATTGTTGTTGTTGTTTTATCGATGACGAGAAGACGATAAAAATAAGGAGAGTATATTTCCTTGTCTGCCCGTCTACTCGTTTACTCGTCTACTGTATTAATTCTTATAGTTACGTGTCTGAACCTTGATAGCCTCGTAGTGAAGAGGTTCCTTGATAAGCTCAGGAGCTGTCTCGTCGTCGTTCTGATACTCCCAGCATCCAACGTAGAAGAAGTTCTCGTCGTCGCGCTTAGCCTCACCTTCCTCGGTCTGATACTCCTCACGGAAGTGACCTCCGCAAGACTCGTTACGAGAGAGAGCGTCGTAAGCCACGAGCTCGCCCATCAGCAAGAAGTCACGCAGGTGGATAGCCTTGTCGAGCTCCACGTTGAGACCATCCTTGCTTCCTGGGATGAAGAGGTTGGTGTTGAACTCCTTGCGCAGCTTCTTGATAAGCTCCAGGCCCTCTTTCAGTCCCTCTGCAGTACGTCCCATTCCGACGTGCTCCCACATGATGTGTCCGAGCTCCTTGTGCAGAGAGTCAACAGAGCGCTTGCCCTGGATTCCCATCAAGCGGTCGATTTCAGCCTGTACGCCCTTCTCAGCCTCTGCAAACTCAGGCAGGTCGGTAGAGAGACGAGGCCAGATGGCCTGGTCGGCGAGATAGTTCTGGATGGTGTATGGCAATACGAAGTATCCGTCGGCAAGACCCTGCATGAGGGCAGAAGCACCGAGACGGTTTGCTCCGTGGTCAGAGAAGTTACACTCACCGATAGCGAACAGACCTGTTACTGATGTCATCAGCTCGTAGTCAACCCAGATACCACCCATTGTGTAGTGGATGGCTGGATAGATCATCATCGGGTTGTAATATTTAACTCCGTTTATCTCGTTTGCCAGCTCTCCTGGATTAACGTCGGTAATCTCCTCATACATGTCGAAGAGGTTGCCATAGCGCTGACGAACCACGTCGATGCCGAGACGCTCGATACTCTCTGAGAAGTCGAGGAATACGGCAAGTCCGGTGTTGTTCACTCCGTAACCCTTGTCGCAACGCTCCTTTGCTGCACGAGAGGCAACGTCGCGAGGCACGAGGTTACCGAATGCCGGATAGCGGCGCTCCAGATAGTAGTCGCGGTCTTCCTCCGGAATGTCAGAACCCTTCTTTGTTCCAGCCTGCAGAGCCTTGGCGTCTTCAATCTTCTTAGGCACCCAGATACGTCCGTCGTTACGCAGAGACTCCGACATAAGAGTCAGCTTAGACTGCTTGTCGCCGTGTACAGGGATACATGTAGGGTGAATCTGCACGTATGATGGGTTTGCAAAATAAGCACCCTTGCGGTAGCACTGTACGGCTGCCGTACAGTTACATCCCATGGCGTTTGTAGAGAGAAAGTAAGCGTTTCCGTATCCACCGGTAGCGATTACCACTGCGTTTGCAGAGAAGCGCTCCAGTTTGCCGGTAACGAGATTCTTGGCGATGATACCGCGGGCACGTCCGTCGATGATAACCACGTCCTCCATCTCATAACGGGTGTAGAGCTTCACACGGCCTGCGTGAACCTGTGCGCTCAATGAAGAATAAGCTCCGAGCAGCAGCTGCTGACCTGTCTGTCCCTTTGCATAGAATGTACGAGACACCTGTGCTCCACCGAAAGAACGGTTGGCGAGCATACCGCCGTACTCACGTGCGAAAGGCACACCCTGAGCCACACACTGGTCGATGATGTTGTTAGACACCTCAGCAAGACGGTAAACGTTTGCCTCGCGGGCACGGTAGTCACCACCCTTCACGGTGTCGTAGAACAGACGGTATACCGAGTCACCGTCGTTCTGATAGTTCTTTGCTGCATTGATACCACCCTGTGCCGCGATAGAGTGAGCGCGGCGTGGAGAGTCCTGTATGCAGAAGTTTAAAACGTTGAAGCCCATCTCTCCGAGGCTTGCCGCTGCGCTGGCACCAGCCAGACCAGTACCAACTACGATAATGTCGAGCTTCAGCTTGTTCTTTGGGTTCACCAGGCGCTGGTGAGCTTTATAGTTAGTCCATTTTTCGGCCACTGGGCCTTCTGGAATTCTTGAATCTATTGTCTTAGCCATAATTATGTATTACTAAATTATGAATTAATAATGTTATTAGCAGCAGCCGCAAAGTCCTTTAGCGGCAAACCACAGCACTACAACGAGGAAGCCGAGGCAGAGGAGCGTAGAATACGCGATACCGATGACCTTCCAGCGGCAGTACCAAACCTTTCCGTTCCATCCGAAAGTCTGCATAGCGCTCCAGAATCCGTGTGTGAGGTGGAACCAGAGAGCCACGAGCCATACGATGTAGAGCACTACATACACCGGACAAGAGAATGTGTCCACGATGTAGGCATAACCGTCAGCAGGATGGTGAGCCACTGCGATGCCTGTCAACTCTGCGAACATCATGTTGTACCAGAAGTTGAAGAGGTGGAGCAGCAGTCCGAGGATGATGATGATACCGAGCACGAGCATGTTCTGAGATGCCCACTCCACGCCCTGAGGACGGGTAGTCACGGCATAGCGCTCATTACCGCGGGCCTTTCTGTTCTGCATCGTAAGCCAGAAAGCATAAACGATGTGAAGCACCGCCAGGGCAGCAAGACCGGCAGTAGCTACAAGAGCATACCAGTTGGCACCGAGGAACTCGCAGATCATGTTGTAGGCATCCCCCGAGAAGAGGGCTACGATGTTCATTGACATGTGGAACGTCAAGAACAGGATAAGCGCAACACCTGTTACAGACATCACGACTTTCCTTCCAATAGATGAATTACATAACCACATAAATTGAATGAAATTTAAGTATTAAAAGTTTGAATTAATTGATATTCTGCCATAATACTGCACACCCCGCCCGCCGACAGACAGAGCACACGATTTAAGCCCACAATACTTTATAATAGGTATTGCAGACCGTTAACTCGACTGCAAATATACTCCAAATTAGCGATAAATCAAAGCAATCGTGTAAAAATTCAATTTTAATGCTTAAATTTGCGCCTGTTTGAGTGGAGCCAATCTCACGACACCATGCATTTATAAAAGTCGGCATTGCAAATAGACTATAAACAGACCGTTTGCGCACCGGCAGGTCAAGTAAACAAAAATATATGAATTTCAAATACGACGTTTTAGTGATCGGCGGAGGACACGCCGGATGTGAGGCTGCCGTGGCGGCGGCAAACATCGGGGCGAAGACATGCCTTGTCACCATGGACATGAACAAGATTGCGCAGATGAGCTGCAACCCGGCTGTGGGTGGAATAGCGAAAGGACAGATAGTGAGGGAAATCGATGCCCTCGGCGGAGAGATGGGCCGCGTGACCGACGCCACGGCGATACAGTTCCGTATGCTGAACCGCTCCAAAGGACCGGCGGTATGGAGCCCTCGTGCACAATGCGACAGGGAGAAATACATCTGGCAATGGAGGACGGTGCTCGACGGCACTTCCAATCTGGACATCTGGCAGGACCAGGCTTCCGAGCTAATCGTGGAGAATGGAAGAGCTGCCGGCATAAAGACGGTTTGGGGAGTGGAGCTGAGGGCGGGCAGCGTAGTGATCACGGCGGGCACGTTTCTCAACGGACTGATGCACATCGGCCGCCACAAACTGCCGGGAGGACGCATAGCGGAACCGGCTGTGGTGGGATTCACTGAGAGCATCACAAGCCACGGAATACGGTCGGCAAGGATGAAGACGGGCACCCCGGTGAGGATAGACCGCCGCTCGGTGCATTTCGAAGATATGGAGATACAGGAGGGGGAAATGGATTTCCACCAGTTCAGCTTCATGGGAAAACACAGGGTGCTGAAGCAGCTGCCCTGCTGGACCTGCTACACCAACAAGGAGGCTCACGCCGCGCTGTTGAAGGGACTGCCGGACTCGCCGCTCTACAACGGACAGATACAGAGCATCGGACCGCGCTACTGCCCTTCGGTGGAAACCAAGCTGATGACTTTTCCCGACAAGGAGCAGCATCCGCTGTTTCTGGAACCTGAAGGGGAATCGACAAACGAGATGTATCTGAACGGATTCTCATCGAGCATGCCGATGGAGGTGCAGCTGGAAGCGCTGAAGAAGATTCCGGCGCTGAGGGATGTGAAGATATACCGTCCGGGCTACGCCATAGAATATGATTTCTTCGACCCCACACAACTTGAGCACACTCTGGAATCAAAGGTGATAGAAGGTTTGTACTTCGCCGGACAGGTGAACGGCACCACGGGATATGAGGAGGCAGCCGGACAGGGAATGATTGCCGGAGTGAACGCTGCACTGAAGAGCAGCGGCGGCGGTGAGTTCATACTGCATCGCGACGAGGCTTACATCGGAGTGCTGATAGACGACCTCGTGACGAAGGGGGTTGACGAACCGTACCGTATGTTCACGAGCCGTGCCGAATACAGAATACTCCTCCGACAGGATGACGCCGACGCCAGACTCACGGAGAAGGCTTATAATATCGGATTGGCAAAGAAGGACCGCTACGACTGGTGGATGCAGAAAAAGGAATATATCGACAGAATCATCGAATTCTGCAAAAATGCTCCGGTAAAACCGAGAGAGGTGAACGCCTTCCTTGAAAGCATCGGCACTACTCCACTGAGGGAGGGATGCAAAATCTTCGACCTCATCGCCAGACCGCAGATCAACATGGCGAACCTATCGGAGATTTCTCCCCAACTGAAAGAGCTACTCGACGCTGCTCCTAACCGCAAGGAGGAGATTACAGAAGCTGCCGAGATAAAGATGAAATACAAGGGATACATCGAAAGGGAGAAGATGATAGCCGACAAGATGCACCGTCTGGAGGACATCAAGATAAGGGGCAGATTCAAATACTCCGAGATGCTGCAGCTCTCCACCGAAGCTCGCCAGAAACTGGAAAAGATAAACCCTGAGACTCTCGCACAGGCAAGCAGAATACCGGGCGTTTCACCGAGTGATATCAACGTTATGCTCGTGTTGCTCGGAAGATAAGAGCGGATGGAACAGGTTAACGTTTCACGTGAAACAAATTTCAATAAACGGTTTGAAAACTAACAAGTTATGAAAAATGGCGAAAGTGTTTTCATCATCCGTTTTCACCGTGGAACAACAACTGAAACCGGACGAAAGCAACGGCAAAAGATATCATCAGAGAAAAAGAAAACAACAAAAGAACAAACAAATAAAAACGTAAGAAATGAACAACGAGAAACTTTTAGAGAACTTGAGATGCATACCGGATTTTCCTCAGAAGGGTGTCAACTTCAGAGACGTCACTACCCTATTCAAGGATCCGGAATGTCTGAAGATAATGGTTGACGAGCTTTATGAACTGTATAAGGACAAGGGCATCACGAAAATCGTAGGAATAGAAAGCCGCGGATTTGTGCTTTCATCGGCTCTCGCCCTGAAGCTGAACGCCGGTGTGGTGTTGTGTCGCAAACCGGGAAAGCTCCCTGCCGAGACTATCCAGGAGAGCTACAGCAAGGAATATGGCAAGGACACCATAGAGATACACAAGGACGCTATCACCGAAGACGACGTGGTGTTGCTTCACGATGACCTCCTCGCCACCGGCGGCACGATGCGTGCGGCATACAACCTGGTAAAGAAGTTCAATCCGAAGAACATATACGTGAATTTCATCATCGAACTGGTTCACGAGAATCTCAACGGCAGGGCTAACTTTGAGGAAGGAACGGATATCACGTCTCTTCTGAAGGTATAACCCCATCGGCACAAAGAAAACGGAAAAACCGCAATATATCGCAACAGACGCCCTGCAAGGCGAAAAGCAGAAGACAACGACGCTTTTCCCTTGCAGGGCGTTTTTTTTACCATTTCGGATGTCGGGATAATCTTTCTATCTATAGTATGGCGCCTATATATACTTTTTAAAAATCTCCGAAAAAGTATCAAAGTATCATTTTTGCCGTTATTTTCCCATTTATACATTTAGTACACAGCATTTTAGACGAATGATACTTTTCTGAGAAGATTACAATAAAGTATCACAGAAGTATCATTGAAGTATCACAAACAGCAATAAAACGGCATATAATGCGACGAAAACAGAAACAAACACCCCCTGTTTCGCCAGAATGAAGCATATCTCATGAAAGCCCAACGCTGGTTTTATCTTTTAGGGCATTGACGATATTTCTTTGGGTAGGTAGTAAATGATTCTTTTTTGGGTAGCAACTATATTTGGGGGAGTAATAACTCTATTCCTTTGGGATAGTAACTATGTATCTTTTAGGTAGTAAACCCGTACCTTTTAGGCCGAAAACAATACATTTTTGGGCAAGCAGCGTGCCCAACATGGGTAAGCACGTTGCCCAACATGGGCAAGCACGTTGCCCCCACTTGGGCATAAATTCCACCAAGAACGTGCCCATTGGGTAATGAATACCGAACGCTGATTCCCACAATGGCTCAAGGCTAACAAGAGAACAAACCGGAAAACAAAATGACAGAAGAGGAAGTGCCCCAGCACTTGCAAATCCTGCTAAATCAAAACCAAGATTCAAATATCACTGACGAAATATTATCAAAAATGGATCCGTGAAAGACCGATCCGCGTAAAGTCTGTGCTATCCGCTTTTCATTTTTGATTTGTATCCCTGCCGCAGGCTGGGGACACAACACCTTACCACGGAATAACAATATCAGTGAGCATATAGCGCCCATCTGCCTACGGCAATGGGCACTGGTCTAAAATAAAACACGGATAGCACAGATTTTACACGGATTAGTCATCACGGATTATTTTAGACCTGTTTTCTTTGGATTTTATAAGGATTTCCGTGGATTTGCGAGTGCTTATGGCACTCCTTTTTTTTGAAAGGCATCAGTAAAGACTGTAGTTGCCCGTCCTATGACATCAGCCCCCACCATCCTCCCCCGTTGGGGAGGGACAGATACCATTGCCTGTCTGGATACCATTAACCGTCTGAATACCATTGACTGTCTGGATACCATTAACCGTTTGGATACCATTGACTGTCTGGATACTATTGACTGTCTGGATATGATAGACTGCCTGATTGTCTATGATTTATCAATGACCAGAGTAACCGGCATCTCCCCTTCGGGGGAGAACGAGAGGGGGCTGATGCTCATTGGCAGAGTAACTTGTTCCTTCCCTTGGGGAAGGTTAGGATGGGTTTGAGAACGAGAGGGGGCTGATATTTATTGGCAGAAGGGAACATCCGATAACAATTGTGAATAGCAAAGCATATCGAAAACAGGAAGTGCCCCAGCACTTACAAATCCTGCTAAATCCAAACCAAGATCCAAGAATCATTAGCTAAATAACCTCAAAAAAAGATCCGTGAAAGACCAATCCGTGTAAAGTCCGTGCTATCCGTGTTTCTTTTTTTGATTTGTGTCCCTGCCGCAGGCCAGGGGCACAAAGACAACACGGAATAACAATATCAGTGATAAGCCCCATCCGCTACCCATCAGCATCCACACATCCTCACAGATAAATTTCCCTCAAACTCTTGTAAGAACCAAACGAGATGCTTATCTTTGTATGGCTGCACAAGACAACAGAGAGGCCAGCAGACGGAACACAGGAGCCATACAGCAGACAACACAAATCTGCACTCCAAAAACTGCGGGAGCCATACGGCAGACAAGAGGCGCACAAGGCGCATCGGCAAATAAGAATAAAGAAGGGATATTAAAGTTTCACGTGAAACATTATTACCCAAAAGTTCTATGAAACAAGAAGTTAGAGAAAATGACAAAAGAAGAAAATGAAAAGCGGTTGGAGCATCTGAAGGGCATCGTCAGCAATCTGCCTGGCAAGCCCGGCAGCTACCAATACTACGACAAGGATGGCACCATAATCTATGTGGGCAAGGCAAAGAACCTGAAGAACCGTGTGTCGTCATACTTCCATAAGGAGGTGGACAGATATAAGACAAAGGTGCTCGTGAGCAAGATATGGGACATCACATACACGGTGGTGAACACGGAGGAAGACGCTCTGCTTCTTGAAAACAATCTAATAAAGAAATACCAACCCAAATACAACATTCTGCTCAAGGACGGCAAGACCTACCCTTCTATCGTTATAACGAAGGAGTATTATCCGAGGATATTCAAGACAAGAGTGATAAACAAGAAATTCGGCACCTATTACGGTCCGTTCAGCCACATCGGCACGATGTATGCGCTGCTTGATATAATAAAGAAGGTGTATAAGCCCCGCACCTGCCGACTGCCGCTCACGGAGGAGGGCATCAGACAGAAGAGATATTCTCCCTGTCTGGACTACCACATAAAGAACTGCTCCGGGGCGTGTATAGGCAAACAGTCACACGAGGAATATATGAAGAACATCGAGCAGGCACGCGAAATACTGAAAGGAAACACGCGCGAGGTGCAGAAAATGCTCTTTGAGGAGATGCAGAAGCTTGCCGAAGAACTGCGTTTCGAAGAGGCGGAAGAGATAAAGAGGAAGTATATATTGCTCGATAATTTCTGCTCCAAGAGCGAGGTGGTGAGCCATACCATCAACGATGTGGACGTGTTTACTGTGACCGACGACGAGAATATCGCCTTCGTGAACTATATACATGTGACCAACGGCAATATAAACCAGGCGTTCACCTTTGAATTCAAGAAAAAACTGCATGAAAACGAGGACGAGATCCTGCCTGTCGCCATCATGCAGATAAGGGAGAAACTGGGCAGCAAGTCGAAGGAAATCATTGTGGCACACGACATTGAACTGCCTCTCGACGGCATCACACTGACCATTCCGCAGAGGGGCGACAAGAAAAAGCTGCTGGAACTCTCTGAAATGAACGGCAAGCAATACCGTTTCGACCGTCTGAAACAGGTTGAAAAACTAAACCCTGAGCAGAAGGCAGTGAGACTGATGAAGGAGATTCAGGAGGCGCTGAAACTGCCCAAGATGCCGTATCAGATAGAATGTTTCGACAACTCCAACATCAGCGGAACGGATGCCGTGGCAGCGTGTGTGGTGTTCAAGAAGATGAAACCAAGCAAGAAAGACTACCGCAAATATAATATAAAGACCGTGGTGGGCCCCGACGACTATGCCTCTATGAAGGAGGTGGTGAGAAGGCGCTATTCACGACTCATGGAGGAGGAACAGCCACTGCCCGACCTCATCATAACCGATGGTGGAAAGGGACAGATGGAGGTGGTGAGAGAGGTGATAGAAGACGAGCTGCATATCGACATACCTATCGCCGGACTGGCTAAAGACGACCGCCACCGCACCAACGAACTGCTGTATGGATTTCCTCCGAAGGTGATTGGAATGAAGACGGACAGCGAACTGTTCCGGCTACTGACCCACATACAGGATGAGGTGCACCGTTTTGCCATCACTTTCCACCGCGACAAGCGGTCTAAACACGCCCTGCATTCGGAACTTGACGACATCAAGGGTATCGGGCCAAAGACGAAAGAGGCGCTGATGAAGGCGTTCAAGACGGTGAAGAAGATGCGTGAGAGCGATGTGGAGAGCCTGGCAGAGGTGGTTGGCAGACAGAAAGCGGAATTGTTAAGAGAATATTTCGACAGTAAAAAGCAGTAATTTATAGGGGAATATTTTGCGGTAATTCAATAAAAAGGTAACTTTGTAGACAGAATAAGAACATAAAAAGATGAAAGTTGTCATACAGCGCGTGAGCCACGCATCGGTAACAATAAACGGCACAGTGAAATCAAGCATCGGAAATGGTTTTCTGATACTCCTCGGAATAGGCTGCGAGGACACCCAGGAAGACATAGACTGGCTGGTGAAGAAGGTAGTTAACCTGCGCGTGTTCGACGATGAGAACGGCGTGATGAACCGTTCTATACTCGACGACGGCGGCGATATAATAGTGGTGAGCCAGTTCACTCTGATGGCATCCACAAAGAAAGGCAACCGCCCTTCGTGGATTCATGCCGCTCCACACGAACTCTCGGTGCCGCTATACGAGAAATTCTGCAGCGATCTCAGCACAGCCCTCGGGAAAACTGTAGGCACGGGCGAATTCGGTGCCGACATGAAGGTGGAACTGCTCAACGACGGACCGGTGACCATCTGTATAGACACAAAGCACAAGGAATAGCAGCAAAAAGAAACCATAATAAGATTAATGGGAAAAGAACAAACAGAAATAAAAGGAATGGAAAAGAAGAAGCTGAAAACGCTTCCTCTGGCGCTTTTCATCATGTTTGCAGCAATCAGCATGGCAGACAAGCTGTGGCTGCAGAACGAATACGTGAGACTGGCGGCATGGACGTGTCTCTGCGGATGCATAAACGCCGACTTCTTCCTGTCGGAAAACAAAACGGCAAAAGCAATAACATTGGTCCTGAGCATAGCGTGCGACGCTATACTGATATGGGACATATACCAAATCATTACAGCATGACGATAAAAGAGGCACAAGAGACTGTAGACAAATGGATAAAGACGTATGGAGTGCGCTATTTCTCGGAGCTCACGAATATGGCTTGTCTCACTGAGGAGGTGGGCGAACTGGCTCGCGTGATGGCACGCACCTACGGCGACCAGAGCTTCAAGAAGGGAGAAAAACCAAACCTGGGCGAAGAGATGGCAGACGTGTTGTGGGTGCTAATATGCCTTGCCAACCAGACGGGCGTGGACCTGACGGAGGAACTGCAGAAGAGTCTGGAAAAGAAGACGCAGAGAGACCACGACAGACACCGCAACAACCCCAAGCTGAAGTCGGCTTCTGCCCCACCCGACAACGGACAGAAAACGGAAAAGGAATAAGGAAACAGAATAGGAAACAGAATAAAAACAACTTTATTATGATGACAGAAAAAGAAACACCAAAGACTGAGAGCACCCTGAAAGCAGCTACACCAAAGGCGAGCAAATATGAAGAGGCTCTGAGCAAGTATAATACAAACCTCGACGACAACGAGGTGCGCGAGGCTGTGAAGAAGATCATCACGGAGAAAGTGCATGAAAACGACAACCTGGACGTGAAGAGATTCCTCATGGGAAGCATCGAACTGACAACCCTGAAGACCACTGACTCTGAGGAGAGCGTACTGGCTTTCACAGAGAAGGTGAACGAGTTTGACGAGGCGTTCGGCGACCTGCCACACGTAGCCACAATCTGCGTATATCCTTGCTTTGCAAAGGTGGTGAGCGAGACTCTCGAAGTGGATGGCGTTGAGGTGGCTTGCGTATCGGGCAGCTTCCCGTCATCACAGGCTCTCATAGAAGTAAAGGTGGCTGAAACTGCACTCGCCGTGAAGGATGGAGCTACGGAAATCGACATCGTAATGCCGGTGGGCAAGTTTCTCAGCGGCGACTACGAGGGCGTTGCCGACGATATCAGCGAGATGAAGTGTGCATGTGGCGACAAGCCAATGAAGGTGATTCTGGAGACGGGCTGCCTGAAGACCGCCTCTAACATCAAAAAGGCTTCAATCCTCGCAATGTATGCCGGCGGAGACTATATCAAGACATCTACAGGCAAACTGGAGCCTGCTGCCACACCGGAGGCTGCCTACGTGATGTGTCAGGCTATCAAGGAGTATTATGACGAGACTGGCATCCAGATCGGTTTCAAGCCGGCAGGAGGCATCAACAGCGTGATGGACGCCCTCATATATTACACCATCGTGAAGGAGGTGTTGGGCGAGAAATGGCTTACAAACAAGTGGTTCCGCCTCGGCACCAGCCGCCTCGCCAACATGCTGCTCAGCGAAATCGAAGGACAACAGATAAAGTTCTTTTAAACCTCAATCGGTCATTAAGACTAAAACAGACAGGTAGACAAGGAAGCGAACGGTTTCCTTGTCTACTTGCCCACAATAAATATCCACATTTTAAACCACAAGATTATGAAAAGAATTGTACTCATTTCATCTGCCATGATGGCGTTAGGCTCCATCACAGCAAGTGCACAGATGCCAAAGCTGAATGCTGGCATCATGTCGAAAATCAAGTCTGCTATGGCTAAAGTTATCAAGAAAGAGTCAACCATCGTGGGTAATGTAGCCACAACGGGCATGGATCTGAAGACCACAAAACCCTGCAAGACCACGAGCTACGACTATGTAAACGGAGCGTGGCAATGGGACGACACCACACAGACAGAATACAACAGCAAGGGATATGTCACGGCAACGGTGACAGAAGACGGTGACGGCAAAATCAGAACCGAAAACACCTACGACGACAAACTGGATGGCTTCGTGACCAAGGTGACGGAATATACATGGGATGCCGCTACCAGCACATGGACAAACCCAACGGTTGTGATGTCGGTAGAACTGACTCGCGACGAAAAGGGACACGTGACAAAAGAGACTATATACTCCCTGGATGAAGACACGAAAACATTGGTGAATGAGGGGGAATACAACTTCGTATATGACTCCAAGACAGGCGAACTCTACTCTCTATCCACCGTGATAGAAGAGAAGGACGAAGAGTCTGGAGAGGTAACATCGGTGCCATTGTTGATAAGTGTACAGAAATGGTATAAATACAATCCCGACAAGATTTTCGACTTAGGAATAAGCGACCTCGAAGGAGACATGTTAGGCGATACAGAGAACATGATAGAGAAAGGTACTATCAGCATAACTGTCATGAACATTCCGATAATAGGAACTATCAGGGGCGAATATACAGATACTAAAAGCACCATCACCGTTAAACTCAATGGTATCCTGAACGTCACGATGTCAAACGAAAAGCTCGATGACTATGGCAGCAACAGGACAGATATGACCATCTCCAGCGGTACATACAACACAATGGTGGAGACCATCACAGAGACCAACAACGAGCATGGCGACTGCATAAAGGTAGTGAGCGAACAAGCAAGTACCACTGGCGCAAAAGCTGCCGGCATCGGAGATATCGATACGGATATGGAGGGCAACTACACCCTGACCATGGACTACGAATATCTGGAGACTACAAGCAAACCGGCATACGACTTCATGACCGGCAACAACGGTTTCATCAAGAAGAGCATGGTGGTGAACAGACTTGACGCACAGACGAATACTTTCTCACCTATACAGAAAGTGACATACGACGAGTATGTTGACTATGTATCAGGCGCTACCGGCATCGACAAGGTGACAGAAAATGCCTCTGAGAACCAAAACAAGACGTTCTATAGGCTCGACGGCACTAAGGTGGGCAACCAACTGAACAGCGGCGAGAAAGGCGTTTATATCGTAAAAGAAGGCGACAAGACGTATAAAGTGGCAAAATAAAATGATTGCCATACAATAGAATAGCATAATGCTACGATATATAAGGCGCATCAGGAATCGGTCCGGATGCGCCTTTTATATTTGTTTTAAACCAAATCGGTAATTAGGGGTTGCTTGATTCTTGGTATTTTAGAAAGGTGGATTTTACTTCTCCCTCCTGACTTCATCACTTTTCTGCGCCACCACATAGCGCAGATTGAAAATCAATGAG